>OHLJ01000004.1_pt1 | contig 218407 bp, 193 predicted proteins | sample 1568991 | NCBI WGS metagenome assembly OHLJ01 (sample SAMEA3879601, study PRJEB24766) | human gut metagenome | biome: human-associated habitat; feature: feces | place: USA | collected 1985/1987
ACTCTGGTATCGGAAACGGTTCGCTACTCTTTCCTCACAGCTTATGGTATTACCAAACGCATCATACTCATAATGATTGAGTACTCTGTCCGAGACTTTGTCCTGTGCGGCTGCTCCGTTCTCCTTATCCTCGCCTCTGATGATACGGCTCACGCTGCCCTGCTCATCGCATACATAATGGTAATACGTCTTGGCATTCTCGCTGTCGGAGCTGATCAGTCCCAGTCCACGGATATAGCGGATGATGTTGCCGCTGTAGTCCTTCTCTGCTACGACTTCCCTGTTTTCATTATAGAGGAACTGCACTAACCTGCCATTCTACTATTTTAATGGAACATGAACATTTCTAATAACCTTGAGTTCATTTCCCCCTACATTTGACGTCCCCGAAAATTCAAAATAAACATAGGCTGTATTGGGAATCAATTCCATATCTGCCAAAGTAATCTGATTCAATTTCTCTGAATGTCTTGTTCCATCGAAATTTCTCCATTCAGTCAGATTATTTGCACCATTTGTATTTGTTTTCGGATTTAGCAATAAATCATCTGATATTCTTCCCATGGATTAATATGCTCGTAAAGAATTATCCGCATTCTGAATAAGAATTTGAAATTGTCACAAGAAAACACATTGTCTTCACAACACTAAATGCTATGAAAACAATATGTTCTAAGTCTTTGAAGAAGTAATATTCCGTTTTTATTTCGGATGTCCTTAAGTGCACCCAGATGCAAATTTCGCCCTAAGTTCTTTAAACTAATCTCCATGGATTTTATCAGCTTCGGTAAGAGCCATTCCGATAAATTTAAAGGCCCAAAATTTTTGTGGTGGTTGTCCTTATGTGCAGACATAATTAAAATGATTGACACTCATTACAATAATAATTGTCTGCATCTGTTACTAACTGCCAAAAAGTATCATCGGCACAAAGCTCATCATAATCTGAAACACCCCTAATAAGTCCCATCACAGCACCATTTGAATTTCTTATTGTTCTATTTTGAATAGCAATAATTAATTCATTTACATATTCCTTATACTGTTTCAAATATTCCATTGTAGCATTACTTTCTAAGCACATAGTATCAATATATGCATTTATAGCAGTCAACTTTCCTTCTAATATATCATATTTATTCATATTTCCTTCTTTCTATGGTAACGGTCTTGTATCTAAAACCCAGCCATCATCAAATTTCTCAAATAATATCTGTAGTCCCCCACCAGGTCTTGATTCTATTGCTCCAACTTGTTCCTTTGCAGTTCCAATTGCATATTTAATTTTTGTTCCTGCTGGTATTTTAGCAATAGACACATTATCTCTTGCTCCCCAGTTACTCAATAACGCCATTTGATTCATGTAGTCATCTACTGTACTAATTCTATTTGCTGCATCAAAAGTAGTCCAGTATTTCAAACTTCTTCCACTACCAACTTCAGCATTAGAATGAAATTGAACTAAATACAAATCTTCTTTAATAACGTTTTTTATCTCATATCCAGCATTAAAGTTAGCTAATTCACCATCAAATTGTTTAGAATAATCCCATACTTTACCTGATGAACTACCACTCTCAACAACCTTCCCAGCATCTTCCGCTGCACTCTCGGCTCCCTTGGCTGCTCCCTCGAGCCCTTTTCCGGCTTTCCCAACATCTTCCGCTACATTTCCAGTTCCCTCGATTACTCCATCAAGCCCTTTTGGGGCTTTCGCCAGCTTGTTCGCCTCTGCTTCAATTCCATTCAGCCCCTTTGCAGTTACTCCACTTGCAACCATACCGGCAACCATTCCTGCTGTATCATTTCCTGTCACATCTGTGGTTATCTTCTGCGCACCGGCTCCGGCTCCCATTGAGATGCCTTCTTTGGCGACTATTGTTGCTGTGCTTTTGAATGTCAGATTTCCCGCTGTAGATGCCTGCCCGATTGGAATCATTGCGGATGCCGCAAATGCAAAGGCATTTTCTGTCAGATAATATGCATCCTCGTTTCCCTGAAACAGGTCATCCTTTATGCCGTTTACTGCCGTGCTGTCAATGTCACCTGTGCTTCCATAATAAATATCCTGAGTGCCCTCTATGGCATCTGCAGCTCCGAATACTGCTGTTCCGCTTCCTACTGCTACTGCAACGTCAGCTACTATTGGTATTGCAGCACCTCCTGTCAGCACTATGCATGCTACACCCGTCGCAATTAGTACTGCTCCTCCAACCGTCCTCCAGATTCCCTGTGTCTTTCTCTTTTCGGCTTCATCCTTTATCTTCTGTTCTGTCTCATAGATTTCATCGTATGCTTCTTTATTCTTCTCATGCAGGTCTCCAAATATTTTAATGCCCGTGTTCAGGGTACCTGCATCTTTACCTGTGATAAAACTGCCTGTTTCATAGCTCTCAATCGCACCCTGGCTAAGGCCTATTTTTGAAAGACATGACTGCAGATTTTCCAGAAGCAGCTCTACTGAATTTTCAAGCCGTACCACATTTTCTCTCTCGTAGCTGTTTACATTTGAGACAAGCTTTATAAGGTCGCTGTCCATCTGCTCATGGATATCAAATACTCCGTTACTGTCCGGCATGCCCACATCAGATATGTCCGATACTTCTGAAAGTGCACTTCTTATTTTGCCCGTATACTCATCAGTATCCTCATAGTTTGATGCCAGTTTTTTCCTGAATTCCTGTATTGCTTCTTCATCCAGTTTGAAGTTCGTCGAGCTATCAATGGCACGGTATCCATCCTTGTATGCTGCCATATTGTCAAGCAGTGTCTGTGCAGTTACTTTAATGCCTGACAGGATTGTTATATGTGCTTCACCAAGATAACTCTTTACTGCGTCTCCGGTTTTTCCTGTAAATACTGCATTTTCCGTAAACATATTGATTTTTTCTATGCAGTTATCAATATTTTCAATTAGCTTTTCAATTTTTCGCTTATATTCCCAGAACAGATCACTGAGATCCGTATAATTTATCTGAAACCCTTCCATTTTCATCTCCTAGTTTTATGGTATCACAGCTGTATCTGATAGTCCAATACCATTTTTAATATAATCTCCCTGTTTTCTGTCATTTTCATTTATTGCATTTATTATCAGGTCTATTTTTGCCAGATCATTATTTAAAGTATCTCTGTAATCTTTCACAAAGGCTTTCAGCTGCCTGTATTCTTCCTGAAATTTGTCCATTGCTTCAGATCTGCTTTTGATTTCTGTCTCTGCCGCTGTGAGACTTACGGAATCAGAAGCTGTTTTTATACCGGCAGTCATAAAAGATACCTGCATATTATCAAGGCTGATTTCCATCTTCGTATTTCTCCTCTCCCTTTTATTAATTGAAAAAATTCTGTATTTTCGTGCACAGATCATCCCATGCGTTAACAAGTCCTGAAAGCACACCATATTTTTCATTCATTTTTTCTTTTAGTGTATTTATTTCCCAGTTGATGGCATCCTCCGCTGCATCTATATTTGACACATATCCGTCATATGCTGTATATAAATTTCCGCTCTCACATGAATCATAACATTCCTGTGCATTGCTGCCTGTCCACATGCACTGATAAAGGTCTGAATTTATCATATTCCTCTGGTTATGCTTGATATCATCAATAGCCTCCTTGGCATCATCCAGCTTCCTGTATGCCGCTTTCAGCCTCTCTATTTTCTCATCAAGCACATCTATCTCTGACTGGCACTGTTCCTGCTGTTTTTTATTGTCAGCTTTCTTTTTCTTCAGTTTATTGTATTCTTTTCTGTCATTCTTTTTTGCCATATCAGTTCACCATGCTTCTTTTGAGTTTTCTTACATCTGCGCGCTCTATTTCTGTTTTCTCCATGGCATTAAAGATGTTGTCACACATCATTATCTCATCATCATCTATATACCCTTCAAACACAACCCTGCTGATATCTGTATGCTGAAAATACATAAGCCTGTCACCATTCATTCCCTCAGGATATGGGCAGGCAGCATAATCAAAGAACTGTTTACATCCATTTATATTTACCTGCAGTGCTCTTGCAACAATCACAAATTTTTTTATGCCACCGCTTACTACTACAATGCTCCCAAGTGGCAGAAAATCAAATTTTTCATTCATATCTTTTCACCTCATACTTCAATAAACTTTTCATACATACAAAAAGGCTGCAGCAACCGGTATTCACCGGTTGTTGCAGCCGAACTGTCATTACTACATGTAACTGTTTTAGACTCTGGCTTTGCGACCCTATGTTTCCATAAGTGTGCCCTTATGGTTAATAATTTTATCGAATTTGCACATTTTTGTCAATATATTTTCTTTATTCATACAGATGTAATATAGCAATAAAATTGTTAGTAGCCTGTCTGTGAATGTCATAATCCATCTTGAAGTAAAACTTAATTGCAAGAAAATCTTGAAAAACGAGGGACGGGGGCTTTCATATCCGCCCTGTCTGCTGATGAAACCAGTCCTGCGCTTGCGGCTTCACGCCACGCAATCACAGCCCTGTTTTCCTGCTGCTTCAAATGCCCTTGCCCTCCCCGGCGGCAACCTCATTTTCGCAGCAACGCCGACAGAGCGTATAACACACTACACTTTGCAAGCAAAGTCGTGTGCCAAGGGGCAAGCCCCTTTGGAAACCCCTGACAACAAAACAGGCTGAATATCCCGCACTTTCCCGGTGCTTGATACTCAGCCTTTATTTGTTGTCAGCAGCCCCCGTTTCGTGGTCTGCGTGTAGTTCCTTGTAAACTGACCTAAATGGAATTGTAAGTACCATATTGTGTTTGCGCCAAAGTTCCGAAGAAAAGTAGCATATGGAGCGTTACGTCAGGACATAGCAAATATTTTGAGCATGCTGTGTAAAAGAAAAGGAGTCAATATAGTGGAAGCAGAGATATGTCCGGATCATGTGCATATGCTTGTAGAGATTCCGCCAAACATCAGTGTAGCAAGTTTTGTAGGTTACATAAAAGGAAAAAGTACACTGATGATATTTGAAAGGCATGCAAACCTGAAGTACAAGTATGGCAATCGGCATTTTTGGTGTAGAGGTTATTATGTAGATACTGTAGGAAAAAATGCGAAAAAGATCCAAGAGTATATCCAGAACCAATTAAAAGAGGATTTGGAATACGACCAAATGACACTAAAAGAGTATATTGACCCGTTTACGGGTGAGCCAATAAAACAAAGCAAATAAGATGAGCCCTTTAGGGCTCTGCAGAGAAATGATGTTGCGGCTGGCGAGTTTTCAACGGGTCTTTAGACCCAGTGCCGGTAACAGCCCCTTATAGGGGCAGAACAAACCACCGGCTCAGCCGGTGGTTATGATTTTATACCGAAGAAAGGAAGTATAATGGAAGAATTCAAATTGTACAGTATTTCGGATGAATATGTGGAATGGCTTCGAGAGGATTTCCCGAATGTATATTCCAACAAAGTGAATACAAGGAGCTAAGCAGAAAGCAATGAATGATATGACTGCGGGATATGTGAAATCGGCATTGGACTACAGGGCATTAGAATACAGATGTGATTTATTTGAGCAAAAGAGTAGCAGGTTATAGAATTTTTAGAAATCCTTCATTTTACTATAATTGTTTTCTGACAGATAAGGTGTTATCATAACATTATCAAGAAAAGCCAATCACCACAGGCGACATACAGTGATGATCCGGAGACGATTTTACCGCCCCCGCGCTGGCAGAAAGAAAGAGGCGCGTGTTTATGGAACAACATGATTTAAGTAAGATCCAAAAATTACAAGAGAAAGGAAAATCCGACAAGATCATCAAATATCTGAGTTCTTCCGATGATACCGTGGTGGTAGCTGCACTGGAAGCTCTGAGCCGGATCAAGGATGAAGACAGTGTTAACAGCATTGCCCACATGATCGACAATCCGGATACGAAGATCCGTATCGAAGCAGCAAAAGCATTAGGCAGCATCGGCACCGAATATGCCAAGACCTATCTGTTGCACAGATTGAATGCAGAACAGGATGAGACTGTGAAGACAGCCATCAAGGAAGCACTTCACACTCTGGCAGAGCATCATTAATTTAATTTGCTTTACTCGTAGTTTTTCTACTTATACATTTTCCCTCTTATTGGCGTCCGGTTCATTCCGGGCGCCTTTTTTGCGAAATTTGGAAAAATCTTGCGACGGGTTCTGCTTGAAGCTACGATGCATATCTATTTATAATAGAACGGTACGTGAAAAAAGTAGTTTTGTAGTCATGGAGGTAGTTTAATGGAAAAATTAAACATTACAACTACAAAGGATAATGAAAAAGTATACAAAATCCTGGGGGATCTGATGAATGCCAACAAGGAATTCCAAATTATGATCACGGTTCCTTCTACGAAAAACGCCAAAGACAGCACAGTAAAAGCGACAGAAAAAAAGGAACAGACCCAGGAAGTCATCCATGACCTGGAAAAGGATGTCACGGATATGATCCATGAGATCGGAGTGCCGGCACATATCAAAGGGTATCAGTATCTGCGGGAAGCTATCATGATGTCGGTAGAGGATCCGGTAATGATCAGTTCTATCACAAAGATCCTGTATCCGACCATCGCCAAGCGGTTCCAGACCACACCCAGCCGCGTGGAGCGCGCTATTCGCCATGCCATTGAGGTTGCCTGGAGCAGAGGGCGCATGGAGACCCTGGATGCCATGTTCGGCTATACCATTGACACCGGCAAGGGCAAGCCCACCAACTCTGAATTCATTGCCCTGATCGCTGACAGGATCCGGCTTTCTTATCGATCCTGACAGACTCTAAAAGATTTGTAAATTGTCTCTGCCCTCTTTTCTACGAATCGTAAACATGGTATAATCAATCTATATTTTGAAATACAAGCCGTAGCATATGTGGAGGGTTTACATGAAAAAAATTCTTTTTGCCGCATCGGAAGGCGTACCTTTTATCAAGACCGGAGGACTTGCGGATGTCGTAGGATCTTTGCCGAAGTATATTGACAAGGAGTATTTTGATGTAAGAGTGTTTATCCCGAAGTATACCTGTATGAAGCAGGAGATGAAGGATAAGCTCAGGTATGTGACACATTTCTACATGGATTTCAACTGGCAGAATGTGTATGTAGGTGTTCTGGAGGCAGAGGAAGCCGGGGTGCATTATTATTTCATTGATAATGAGAGTTATTTCGGTGGTTTCAAGCCTTATGGGGATGATCCCAGATATGAGATCGAAAAGTATGCATATTTCTGCAAGGCAGTGCTGTCGGCATTACCGCTTTTGAATTTCCAGCCGGATCTGATCCATTGCCATGACTGGCAGACCGGTCTGATCCCGGTATACCTGAAGGAGCGTTTCCATGGCGGAGATTTCTACCGCAACATGAAGTCTGTGATCACCATACATAATCTGAAGTTCCAGGGAAAATGGGATGTGAAGACGGTACAGAGCATTACCGGATTGCCGGAGTATTATTTTACCTCTGACAAGCTGGAGGCTTATAAGGATGCAAATCTGTTAAAGGGCGGTATCGTATTCGCGGATGCAGTGACCACCGTAAGTGATACCTATGCGGAGGAGATCAAGACTCCGTTTTACGGTGAGGGCCTGGACGGATTGCTGCGTGCAAGAAGCCATGATCTGCGCGGCATTGTCAACGGTATCGACTATGGAGAGTTCAATCCGGAGACGGACAAAAATATCGTAAAAGCCTATAATGCAGTGAATTTCCGCAAGGAAAAGGTGAAGAATAAGCGTGCCCTGCAGGAAGAGCTTGGACTTCGCGTAGATGATAAGAAGATGATGATCGGTCTGGTATCCAGACTGACAGACCAGAAGGGTCTGGATCTGATCGCTTATGTCATGGATGAACTGTGTCAGGATGATATCCAGTTCGTGGTACTGGGCACCGGTGAGGAACGTTACGAAAATATGTTCCGTCATTTCGACTGGAAGTATGGAGACAAGGTGTCTGCCAATATTTATTATTCAGATGCACTGTCCCATAAAATCTATGCGGCTTGTGACGCTTACCTGATGCCGTCTCTGTTCGAGCCCTGCGGTCTGAGTCAGTTGATCGCGCTGCGCTACGGTACCGTACCTATCGTCAGAGAGACCGGCGGACTGAAGGATACCGTACAGCCTTACAATGAGTATGAGAGCACTGGTACAGGCTTCAGCTTTACGAATTACAATGCACATGAGATGCTGAATACGATCCGTTATGCGGAGCATATTTATTACGACAGGAAGAGAGAGTGGAATAAGATCGTGGATCGTGCCATGGCCACAGATTATTCCTGGAAAGTATCCGCCGGAAAATACCAGGAGATGTATGACTGGCTGATCGGATAAAGAACTGAAATAAGGTAAGATAACATATGGCAGATAAGAACAGTTCCAAGAACAATTTTATCATGCAGGCAGGTATTCTGGCGGCAGCCGGAATCATCAGCAGAATCATAGGGCTCCTTTACAGGGGCCCTTTACAGAGTGTCATTGGGAATCTGGGACTGGGGTATTACCAGTCTGCGTATAACTATTATACGATCATTCTGCTGATCTCCTCCTACAGTATTCCCTCGGCGATTTCCAAGGCGATTGCACAGAAGCTGGGAGAGAAGGAATACCGCAATGCCCATAGATTGTTCCATGGAGCCATGATCTATGTATTGGTGGTTGGCGGTATAGCCAGCCTTTTTCTGTTTTTCGGAGCGGGATTATTCGTGTCCGGAGCGGCGGTTACGGTACTTCGTACTTTTGCACCGACGATCTTCGTCTACGGTATTTTGGGAGTATTGCGTGGATATTTTCAGGCGCATAAGAGCATGGCGCAGACTTCCGTGTCACAGATTCTGGAGCAGATCGCCAATGCGGTAGTCAGCGTAGGTGCGGCATATCTTCTGATCCAAATGTTTATGGGAACGATGGAGGTTCCGACGGATCAGGCAGGGCAGGTGATGAGAGCAACCTACGGTGCTGTGGGAAGTGCACTGGGAACAGGTGTCGGCGTATTAGTGGCGCTGCTTTTTATGGCGGGAGTCTATGCTCTGAATCGTGGAATGATCCTGCGCAGAGTTCGGTATGACAGGCATACCCATGTGGACTCCTATGGTCAGATCTTCAAGACCATTACCATGGTAGTAACGCCGTTTATCTTAAGTACCGCCGTATATAATCTGAGCAGTACGGTCAACAACAGTATCTACACCAAATGGTATCCGTCCCTTCGCAATCTGGATACGGTATCTATTTATGAAAAATATGGTATTTTCTCCGGACAGTCCCTGACAATGTCCAATATTCCCATAGCCTTTGCATCTGCTATGGCTTCTGCCATGATCCCTTCCGTAGCACAGCTGATGGCAGCCCGGGATGTGAAGGGAGCCAGAGAGAAGATCGGACTGGCAGTGAAGACTACCATGGTGATCTCGATTCCCTGCGCTGTGGGACTTTTTGTACTGGCGAAGCCGGTGATCAGTCTGCTGTTCACGAATAAGACGGCAGAGGAATTGAATCTTGCGGCAGCTCTTTTAATGACATTGTCACTGTCGGTTATCTTTTATGCACTGTCGACTCTGAACAGTTCGATTTTGCAGGGACTTGGCAAAGTCAATACCCCGATCATCAATGCGGGGATCTCGCTGGTGGTGCAGACGGTGGCAGCAGTGCTGCTTCTGATGTTCACAAGACTGGATCTGTACAGCATTGCCATCGCTAATACGCTGTATTCCGGTATGATGTGTGTGCTGAACCAGTGGGCGGTAAGAAGAGCGGTAGGCTACCGGCAGGAGATCGTAAAGACTTTCGTCATTCCGGCGTTCGCCTCCGCGTTTATGGGAGCGGCAGCCTGGGCAATCTACGAGGGTCTGTATATGGTGACGAAGTCCATGCGGATCTCTGTCATTCCTGCGATCGTAATTGCTGCTGTAGTCTATTTTGTCATGCTGATATTGATGCGGGGCATCACGGAGCAGGAGCTTCGCAGCTTCCCGAAGGGATATCTGTTAGTGAAGGTAGCGAAGAAGTGCCGCTTATTGAGATAATGAGAAGCGATGACAGCTACGATGCTCTAGGTGAAGAAACAGTGAAGAGAATAAGTACAGAAAGGAGTCTGCCTCATGACAATGTTATTGTCGAAGGCAGATTTTTGCGTACATGGGGCGTAGATATAAGGAGCATGCTGATTAAGCCCCGGGGAAATCGAGAGAGCGGGGCGCAGAGAGGAAAAGAAACTAAATAAGCCCCCGGGGCATGAAACCACGGGGGCACAAAGTCAAGGTATATCATGGAATAGAAGTGAAAAACTTTCAAATGTATCAATTATCTCTGGCAGAACGGATCCCCACCATTCTTGAATAATGTGATCATTTCTTGACCGACACTGATAGTGGAGGGCAGATCCGGGACATCCTCTCTGGAGAACCAGACAGCCTCGCCAAGCTCCGATTCCTGCAAAGTAATAGAAGGATCCCCCTCCAGCTTCGCGAAGAAGCCGATCATGGCGGAATCACTGAAGGACCAGGGCTGGGATTTGTAATAGACCAGATCGCTGACCTTTAAACCGACTTCTTCCATGATTTCCCGGCGGGCAGCACCTTTGAAGGTCTCACCGACTTCCACGAAGCCGGCCACCAGTGCCCAGTGACGATAGGAACCGCCGGCGTAACGGGTCAGCAGGATCTTGTCCCGCTCGGTATCCACGATGGCAATAATGACGGCTGGAGAGATCTTGGGATATTCAATCTGACCGCACTCCGGACAGATGCAGGCCCGTTCCGTAGTGCTAGGAACTGTGGGATGCCCGCAGCGGCCACAGAATTTCCGGTCCAGACGGAAACGATTGATCTGGGTGGCAGTGATTCCGGCAAATGCCAGATATTCCGGCTCAAAATTACGGAACATACCGGAAGCGTAGAGGTCTTCTTCCGGGAGCATGAGAGCACCGGCGTCCTCCGTCGTCTTGCGGAAGAATGTTCGGTCATCAATGGAAAAGAGATATTCACAGTCCAGAAAAAAACGTTCTATAGGCTGACGGATTCCCAAGAGTCCATGGACTTCTTCAAAAGTAGGAAGATATACTTGAGGGTGCTCAGAGATGCCGGCACCGGCGGAAGTATCCGTTACATCACTGTTTTCTGTATGGGAGGGCAGATAGACCTTTTCTCCGTCAAATAACAGCAGATAATCGGAAGGCTTTGGCTCCTGATTTCGGAATTCAGGATAGTATTTATGTGGTTCAATTTTATGGATCATCATAGGCATTTCTCCTTTTATGGCTATTTTTCAGAAAGTGTTCATAAGAATATAGTAGTCCACCGTGGGAGAACTGTCAAACGTAACAGTTCAGCCGCGCCGTTCACGGGAGTCGCGTTAACACGCTTTTATGTCACTTCGTGACTACCTTTGCTCATAGATTGGCGCTTAGCTCCTGCACATATTTGCCCGCAAAATCATGCAAGCATGATTTCTGCGCCCAGATATGTTCAGAACTGAACTGTTGTGGAAATTATTTGAGATTCCGGGATATTTGTGTTAAAATATTTTGTGACTGTTCTGAGGTGTTCATTTCTCGAATGCCCCTGTGAACAGTTACGGAATTTATCAGAAAATACAGCATGAGAGTACAAAAGTGAGTATCTCATGTGGAAACGAGGGATAGTATGTTACAGATGATCTTGCCGGAGGGAAGCAGTTCTCTCCTTGCTTTTTTTGGAATCCTTTTTGCTTTTGGAGCGACGGTACTGGCAACGGCGAAATTAAGTCCGTATCTGCCCAAGGATGCAGGAAGAGAATTTGCCCATGACGGAAAATTGTCTGCGGGGAAACCCAGAGGTGCCGGAATTATTTTTGTCATGGCATTTGTGGCATCCGTTCTGCTGTTTTCCCCTTTAAGCGCAGAGCTGGTGATCTATCTGCTGCTGATCGTGGTATGCATGATGACGGGATTTCTGGACGATGCTTCCAAGACTCCATGGGGTGAGTACAAAAAAGGTTTCTTAGATCTGTGCGTGGCGGCACTGGTAGCCATCACGTTCCTGAAATATAATTCCAACGTGGTGGAGCTGGCACTGTTTCATGTAAAGTTCACCCTGCCGCCTGTGGTATTCGCCATTCTCACGGTGATCCTGGTATGGACCTCCGTGAACGTGACCAACTGCTCCGATGGTGTGGACGGACTCTCCGGAACCCTCTCGATCATTACGATCATGTCCATCTATATCGTGGACCGTATGAAGGACGTCAATGAGACCTATTCTTTCCTGATCCTGCTGTTTGCCGTATGCATTCTGGGTTATCTGTGGTACAATGCAACACCCAGTAAGCTGATGATGGGAGATGCGGGTTCCCGGGCCATGGGACTGTTCATCAGCATCGCTATTTTAAAGAGCGGCTGTCCGTTTTTGTTTATTCCGCTGGCTCTGGTGCTGATTCTGGACGGAGGTTTGGGACTGCTTAAGGTTTCCCTGCTCCGCTTCCTGAAGATTCATATTTTGAAAAATGTGCGTACTCCCTTGCATGATCATGTGCGTAAGGTGTGGGACTGGTCCAATACACAGACCGTATTCCGTTTTGCCATTATTCAGATCATTCTGTCTCTGGCGGTAATCTACGCAATGCAGTTGTAGAATGCTAGGCACACCGGGACAGCATAGAGACTGCGACCGGTCATCCTCTGCAAGAAAAGAAGGTTGGCTGCCGGAAGGAAAAAGGTCGGTCGCCGAAGAAAAAGAAGGACGGCTGTTGGTAGAAAATCAGCATGTGCCGAGCCGGGAGAAAAACTTTCAATAAATGATATAAGTAATTGAACAGATAGGAATGGAGAAATTATGTACGATGAATTAACCCCCACTGACATTAAGAAAATGGAAGATGAGATCGAGTATCGTAAGCTGGTGGTGCGTCCCAAGGCACTGGAGGACGTGAAGGAAGCCAGAGCCCACGGAGATCTCAGTGAGAATTTTGAATATTATGCAGCGAAAAAATACAAGAATCAGAACGAGAGCCGGATCCGTTATCTGGAGAGAATGATCAAGACCGCAAAGGTGATCTCCGAGAACTCCGCCGTGGATGAGGTGGGCATCAACAACACTGTTACCGTGGAATTTATCGATGACGGCACCCAGGAGGATTACAAGATCGTGACCACCGTTCGCGGAAACTCACTGGAAGGTCTGATCAGCAACGAATCTCCTCTGGGCAAGGCACTGCTTGGCAAAAAAGTGGGTGATGTGGTCCATGTGCAGGTCAATGCCAATGTGGGCTATGACGTAGAGATCAAGGCACTGAAAAACACTGAGGATGACGGGGACAAGATCCGCAGCTTCTAATGCTTTGCGGACCCCACAAGCTATAGAAAGAAAGGGTAACTATTCAGAGCCTCATAACAATTACAGAATATTCTTGCGGATCCCGGTATTCAATGAATATTTTGCGATAGTTACAGGGCTTGGAACAGATACAAAAAAAGGAATTATAAGAATGAAAAAATATCTGCTGTTTGATCTGGACGGTACACTGACAGATCCCAAAATTGGAATTACGACCTGCGTGCAGTATGCGCTGCACTCTTTCGGTATTGAGGAACCTGATCTGGACAAGCTGGAGCCTTTTATCGGACCGCCCTTACGGGACAGCTTTATGGAATTCTACGGTTTTACCGCTGAGCAGGCGGAGGAGGCCGTGGCAAAATACAGAGAGCGTTTTCAGAATACGGGTATTTTTGAAAATGAAGTTTATGCCGGTATTCCGGAGATGCTGAAGAACCTGCAATCCAAGGGCTATTTTCTGGCACTGGCTTCCAGCAAACCCCAGATCTATGTAGAACGCATACTGGAACATTTTGATCTGAAAAAATATTTTTCTGTAGTGGTGGGTAGTGAACTGGACGGCAGAAGAGAGACCAAGGATCAGGTGGTGCAGGAGACCCTGCATCAGCTGTTCAAGGAGAATCCCATAGAGCCGGATCAGGTCTACATGATCGGTGACAGAAAGTTCGATGTGGAAGGAGCCAGAGCGTTGGGCGTGGAGAGCGTGGGCGTGACTTATGGCTACGGAAGCAAGGAAGAGTTAAAGGAAGCAAAAGCGGACTACATCGTACAATCCGTGGAAGAACTGGAAAAATTTCTGCTTCGCGGCAGCGAGGAACTGGTGAACAGCAATCCCGACAATAAAAAGAAAAATCCCATGTACCAGAGAATCTGGACCATGGTGTATTCGTTCCTGATGTTTATCCTGGTGCGCAATGCGGTGCAGTATGCGCTGCTGGCACTGTTGTATCAGCTGGCACAGTCCGGTGCTTCCGGTGGACTGGTAGATCTGCTGATCCTGAGGGATGAGACCGGTGCATATAACGGCTATTCCGGAGATATGTCCAGTATCATAGCGGCACTGGGCTTCATCGGCGGAGCACTGGCGGTATGGTCCACGGCAAAGCTTCTGATCACGAAGAACAAAGAGGATATGCATTTAAGCCATCTGAAAAAAGAAGGTAAGGCAAAATATGCCCTGCTGGTGGCAGCCACCATCGGTGCCGTTATCGGTTTCAACCTCCTGTTTGAACTTCTGGGTGTGACCAATAAATCCGAAGCCTATACGGAAGTCGTTTCACAGCAGTATTCTGCACACTTTATTGTGGGTATTCTGGTATTCGGCTTTATCTCTCCGATTGCGGAGGAATTACTGTTCCGTGGAGTGATTTATGGTTACCTACGCAGATTTATGGATCTGAAGCTTGCTATAGCTCTGTCCGCACTGATCTTCGGTGTGTACCACATGAACTACGTGCAGGGCATCTACGGCTTTCTCATTGGCTGCCTCATGGCTTACGCTTATGAGTATTTCGGAGAATTCAAAATGGCAGTGTTCGTTCATGTGGCATCCAATGTCCTCGCCTACTGCCTGTCCTACACCGCCATCGCCGTCACCGGCTTCGTCAGCTGGCCCGTGTGCGTGATTTTCCTGACGGTGGCAGCAGTATCCCTCGGGATGCTCCATAAACAGAAAAATATATTCTAAGTAATAATAAAGTATATTAGCCATCCTTCGGATATTCGATAAGATATCCCCGGATGGTCACCATAACCCAGTAGCCCCGACAGAGGGAAGAATAAGCAGACCGTAAGCAGACGTCGGCACTTAGCGTGGGTACTTTCCACGCTTATGTGCCGCTACGCTCTGCGACATGAGCGCATCGTGCTAAAGCACGCGCGTGTCGCGTTTCTTCCCTCTGCCGAGGCTACGGAGATTTTATAGAAAAATAGGAGCAACATATGAAATTCAGCATTATCGTAGTATGCCTGAACCCCGGCACCAAACTGAATCAGACCCTTGACAGTATCCTGGCCCAGACCTGCCCAGACTTCGAAGTCATCGTCAAGGACGGTGGCAGCCGTGACGGATCCATAGAGTCCATGCGCACTGACGGGCGGATCCATTTCTACCAGGAACCGGATCACAGCATCTACGAGGCTATGAACCAGGCGGTCTCTCATGTGACCGGAGATTACATTCTGTTCTTAAACTGCGGTGACCTCTTCTATGACAAGGAAGTTCTGGCACACACCGCACAATTCATGGAACAGCACCCTATGAAACTGCAAGGCATCTATTACGGAGATACCTACAGCGCGAAAACGGACACGAAGATATCATCCCCGCCCCGAATCACCGGCTTTGTCTGCTACCGCAACATTCCCTGCCATCAGTCCTGCTTCTATGCCGCAGACCTGTGCCGACAGAAGCCCTACGAACCAAAATACAAGATCCGCGCAGATTATGAACATTTTCTGTGGTGCTATTACCGGGCGAAGGCTCCCATGCAGTATCTGGGGCTTACCGTATCTTCCTACGAAGGCGGCGGCTACTCCGAGACAAAGGAGAACCTGAAACGCAGTGCCACAGAGCATAAGGAGATCACGACAAAATACATGAAACCCGTAGAACTGTTCCGTTACCGCGCTGTGATGGCACTGACCCTGGCACCTCTCCGGACCGCAATGGCAGAAAGCAGACATTTCTCTGCAATCTATCAGGGACTGGCAAGCAAAGTGTATGGTCGAAGACAGGAAAAATAGGGAAAATCCCCAAAGAGTTGTGCTAAAAGCATGGCTTAAAAAAGAAAATTGACACAATTCACAGACAACAGCCGTGCGAATAACTGAATTGACAAATTATCTGACAATTCAAGGAAAAATCTATATTTACAAATGAGAAAAATAGGTGTATAGTACAGAAAAGGTCGCAATGAGGCGCTCGAAAGAGTCTCATTGCGACCTTTTTTAGTTGCAGGAAAGTGCTGAAAGCACGGTCTTGCAAATGAGGTTATGAATAGTAACAGACAGATGAAAAAGAGAGAAATAGAAACCCGGAAAGGAGAACTATATGTTTGATGTAAAACAGGAGCTGCCCAAGGCACCGTTATATCGGGAAGAATTTGAGCATGATAACTGCGGTATCGGAGCCTGTGTCAATATTCACGGAGAGAAAAGCCGCGCTACCGTTGAGAATGCGCTGAAGATCGTAGAAAATCTGGAGCACAGAGCCGGTAAGGATGCGGAAGGTAAGACCGGTGACGGTGTCGGTATTCTGACCCAGATCCCCCACAAATTTTTTGCAAGAGTCACAAAGGCTCTGGGCATGGATATCGGCGGAGAGAGAGAATACGGTGTCGGCATGTTCTTCTTCCCTCAGGAAGAGCTGCGCCGCAACCAGGCGAAGAAGATGTTCGAGATCATTGTGGAAAAAGAAGGAATGGAATTCCTCGGCTGGCGTGAAGTGCCTACCTTCCCCAATGTGCTGGGACATAAGGCAGTAGAGTGCATGCCCTATATCATGCAGGGATTCGTGAAAAAGCCTGCCGATGTGGAAAAAGGTCTGCCCTTTGACCGCAGACTTTACATTGCAAGGCGTGTATTCGAGCAGTCTTCCGATGATACCTATGTAGTTTCTCTTTCCAGCAGAACGATCGTATATAAAGGAATGTTCCTGGTAGGCCAGCTGCGTACCTTCTTCGCAGATTTGCAGAGTGAAGATTACGAATCCGCCATTGCCATGGTACACTCCCGTTTCTCCACCAATACCAATCCCAGCTGGGAACGTGCCCATCCGAACCGTCTGATGGTACACAACGGTGAGATTAACACTATCCGCGGCAATGCCGACAAGATGCTGGCCAGGGAGGAGAACATGGAATCCGAGCATCTGAAAGGCCAGCTGCACAAAGTACTGCCTGCCATCAGTAAGACCGGTTCCGACTCCGCTATGCTGGACAACACGCTGGAATTCCTGGTAATGAGCGGCATGGAACTGCCTCTGGCGGTCATGATCGCTATCCCCGAGCCCTGGGCGAACAACAAGGCCATGTCCCAGACCAAGAGAGATTTCTACCAGTATTACGCTACCATGATGGAGCCCTGGGACGGCCCCGCATCCATCCTGTTCTCCGATGGAGATATCATGGGTGCGGTACTGGACAGAAACGGCCTGCGTCCTTCCCGTTATCTGATCACTGACGATGATACCCTGATCCTGTCTTCCGAGGTAGGTGTCCTTCCTGTTGATCCCACGAAGATCAAGTTAAAGGAAAGACTTCGTCCCGGCAAGATGCTCCTGGTCGATACCGTACAGGGCAGAGTCATTGACGATGAGGAGATCAAGGAAAAATATGCTTCCAGACAGCCCTATGGTGAATGGCTGGACAACAACCTGACAGAATTGAAGAGTATTCACATCCCGAACCAGCGTGTCCCTGAGTACACCTACGAAGAGCGTCAGCGGATGCAGAAAGCTTTCGGTTATACCTACGATGAGATGAAACAGAGCATTCTGCCTATGGCAAAGAACGGCAGTGAAGCGATTGCCGCCATGGGTGTGGATACGCCGCTTCCCGTCTTAAGCAAGACGAACCACCCGCTGTTTCATTATTTCAAGCAGCTGTTTGCACAGGTAACCAACCCGCCCATCGATGCGATCCGTGAGGAGATCGTGACTTCCACCACCGTATACATCGGTACCGAGGGCAACATTCTGGAGGAGACCCCGAAGAACTGTAATGTTCTGAAGGTCAACAACCCGATCCTGACCAACACGGATCTGTTGAAGATCAAGAACATGAAGGTAGACGGATTCAAAGTAGAAGTCGTACCTATCGTATATTATAAGAACACCAGCTTAGAGCGTGCCATTGACCGACTGTTCGTGGAAGTGGACAGAGCTTACAGAGACGGCGTGAACATCCTGATCCTGTCCGACAGAGGCGTGGATGAGAACCATGTGCCCATTCCTTCCCTGCTGGCCGTATCCGCCCTGAACCAGTATCTGGTACGCACCAAGAAGAGAACCAGAGTCGCACTGATCCTGGAATCCGGCGAACCCAGAGAGGTACACCATTTTGCTACGCTGCTAGGTTACGGTGCCTGCGCCATCAACCCTTATCTGGCACAGGATACCATCAAGGAGCTGATCGAGAGCAATATGCTGGATAAGGATTACTATGCAGCAGTGGATGATTACAACAATGCTGTCCTCCACGGCATCGTCAAGATCGCATCCAAGATGGGTATCAGCACCATCCAGTCCTATCAGGGTTCCCAGATCTTCGAGGCTATCGGTATTGCACCGGAAGTGATCAGTAAGTATTTCTCCAACACCGTATGTCGTGTGGGAGGTATTACCTTAAAAGATATTGAGCAGCAGGTAGACGACCTGCACTCTCAGGCATTTGATCCTCTGGGACTGAAAAACGATCTGACCTTAAACAGCCCCGGACATCACAAGATGCGCAGCGGCGGTGACGAGCATCTGTACAATCCCGCTACCATCCATATGTTACAGGAATCCACCAGACGCGGTGATTACCAGATGTTCAAACAGTACACTGCCATGGTAAACGACGAAGATTCCATCAAGAATCTCAGAGGACTGATGGACTTCAATTATCCGAAAAAGGGTGTGCCTATTGAGGAAGTAGAGCCGGTAGAGTCCATTGTGACCAGATTCAAGACCGGTGCCATGTCCTACGGTTCCATATCCAAGGAGGCTCATGAGACCATGGCCATCGCCATGAATCATCTGCACGGCAAGAGCAATTCCGGTGAAGGCGGTGAGGACCTGGATCGTCTGACCGTCGGACCGGACGGACTGAACCGTTGTTCCGCAATCAAGCAGGTAGCCAGTGGACGTTTTGGTGTTACCAGCCGTTACCTGGTAAGTGCACAGGAGATTCAGATCAAGATGGCACAGGGAGCAAAACCCGGTGAGGGCGGACATCTGCCCGGAGGAAAGGTATATCCCTGGATCGCCAAGACCAGACACTCCACACCCGGTGTGTCCCTGATCTCTCCGCCCCCTCATCACGACATTTATTCCATTGAGGATCTGGCGCAGCTGATCTATGATCTGAAAAATGCCAACACCCAGGCAAGAATCTCTGTAAAACTGGTATCCGAAGCCGGTGTGGGAACGGTCGCAGCCGGTGTAGCCAAGGCGGGAGCCCAGGTCATCCTGGTATCCGGCTATGACGGCGGTACCGGTGCGGCACCGAGAAACTCCATCCACAATGCCGGACTTCCCTGGGAGCTGGGACTGGCAGAGACCCATCAGACCCTGATCATGAACGGCCTGCGTAATAAAGTCCGCATCGAGACCGACGGTAAGCTGATGAGCGGCAGAGACGTAGCCATCGCAGCCATTTTAGGTGCCGAGGAGTTCGGTTTTGCCACCGCACCTCTTGTGACCATGGGCTGTGTCATGATGAGAGTATGTAATCTGGATACCTGCCCGGTAGGCGTGGCTACCCAGAACCCGGAGTTACGGAAAAACTTCCGCGGTAAGCCGGAATATGTGGAAAACTTTATGAAATTTATCGCACAGGAGCTGCGGGAATATATGGCAGCACTGGGTGTGCGTACTGTAGATGAACTGGTGGGCAGAACCGATCTGCTGAAGAGAAAAGAGCATCTGACCGAGCGTCAGGAGGAAGTGGATCTGACCCAGATCTTAAGCAACCCTTACGAAGGCAGCAAGCAGAAGGTGACCTTCGATCCCAGGCAGGTCTATGACTTCCAGCTGGAGAAGACGCTGGATGAGAAGGTGCTGTTAAAGCAACTGGGCAAAGCTATTGATGCGGGACAGAAGCGCAGCATTGAAGTGGATGTCAGCAACACCGACCGTGCCTTCGGTACGATCCTCGGAAGTGAGATCACCAGAAAACTGGGCGATGATGTGGAAGAGGATACCTACCATGTACTGTGCAAGGGTGCCGGTGGACAGTCCTTCGGAGCCTTCATTCCCAAGGGTCTGACCCTGGAACTGGTAGGTGACAGCAACGACTACTTCGGCAAGGGCTTATCCGGTGGTAAGCTGGTGGTATATCCTCCCCAGGGCAGCAGGTTCAAGGCAGAGGAAAACATCATCATCGGTAACGTGGCACTGTACGGTGCGACCTCCGGTAAAGCATTCATCAACGGTGTGGCAGGCGAACGTTTCTGCGTACGTAACTCCGGTGCCATTGCGGTAGTCGAAGGTGTGGGTGATCACGGTTGTGAGTACATGACCGGCGGACGTGTGGTAGTCTTAGGCCCCACCGGTAAAAATTTTGCAGCCGGTATGAGCGGCGGTATCGCTTATGTTCTGGATGAAGGCAACGATCTGTACAAACGCCTGAATAAGGAAATGGTATCTTCCAGTGAGATCACATCCAAATATGATGTGCTGGAACTGAAATCCATGATCCAGGAGCATGTGGCACTGACCAACTCCGCCAAGGGTAAGGAAGTGCTGGATAACTTTGGAGAGTATCTGCCCAAGTTCAAGAAGATCATCCCTCATGACTATGAGAGAGTCCTGAAGACCATCGTCCAGATGGAGGAAAAGGGACTGAGCGCAGAGCAGGCACAGATCGAAGCATTCTATGCCAACACCAGAAAGTAAATGGAGGCAGTGTGAAAAGTAATCTTGATAGATTGCTTTTCACACAACTAATTTGTGCCGCGGGCGCCACAAATTAGTTTATCGCAGAACTAAATATGAAATTTAGTTCGCGATTCTTCCGATGCCGAAGCGTCTGCAGAATGGAGAGAGTCATGGGAAAACCAACGGGATTTATGGAATATAAAAGGGAAGTCAGCGTGGCTGAGGATCCGAAGAAGAGAATACAGCATTTTAATGAATTCCATGAGCATCTGCCGAAGGAAAAGCAGCGTTTACAGGGTGCCAGATGTATGGAATGCGGTGTGCCGTTCTGTCAGTCGGGCATGATGATCTGCGGTATGGCCAGCGGATGCCCCCTGCACAATCTGGTGCCGGAGTGGAACGACCTGGTATATACCGGCAACTGGCAGCAGGCTTACAACCGCCTGAAGAAGACCAACAATTTCCCCGAGTTCACGTCCAGAGTATGTCCGGCTCTGTGTGAGGCGGCATGTACCTGTGGACTGAATGGGGATCCGGTCTCCACCAAGGAGAACGAATATGCAATTATTGAAAACGCCTACAGCGAGGGTTATGCGGCAGCCAAGCCCCCTGTGGTGCGTACCGGCAAAAAGGTGGCAGTCATCGGCAGCGGTCCTTCCGGACTGGCAGCGGCGGATCTGCTGAACCAGAGAGGACATCAGGTCACAGTATTTGAGCGCTCCGACCGTGTGGGAGGACTGTTAATGTACGGCATCCCCAACATGAAGCTGGAGAAACAGATCATTGACCGTAAGATAGCCATCATGAAGAAAGAGGGCGTCACCTTTGTCACCGGTACGGATATCGGTAAGGACATCAAGGCATCCAAGCTGTTACATGATTTTGACCGTGTCGTACTGGCCTGTGGTGCTTCCAATCCCAGAGACATCAATGCGCCAGGCAGAGATGCCAGGGGAATCTATTTCGCGGTGGATTTTCTGAAAGCCAATACCAAGAGCCTGCTGGATTCGAACTTTGAAGATAAAAAATATGTGGAGACCAAGGGTAAGAACGTGGTCATCATCGGCGGTGGTGATACCGGTAATGACTGTGTGGGAACTTCCATCCGTCACGGTGCCAAGTCTGTGACCCAGATCGAGATGATGCCCAAGGCTCCGGACAAGAGAGCAGAGAACAATCCCTGGCCCGAATGGCCGAAGGTCTGCAAGACCGATTACGGTCAGGAAGAAGCCATTGCAGTCTACGGACAGGATCCGAGAATCTATGAATCTACGGTTAAGGAATTTATCAAGGATAAGAACGGCAGCCTGAAAGCCGTGAAGATCGTGAAGCTGTCCTGGGAAAAGGATCCAGCTACCGGACGCATGAAGATGCAGGAGATCGCCGGAAGTGAGCAGATCCTGGATGCGGAGATTGTACTGATCGCAGCAGGATTTTTGGGAAGTCAGAAATATATTACCGATGCTTTCGGGGTGGAATTAAATGAACGCACCAACGTAAAAACTGCCCCCGGCAAATACCAGACCAGTGTGGAAAATGTATTCGTCACCGGTGATATGCACAGAGGACAGTCCCTGGTGGTGTGGGCGATCCGTGAAGGCAGAGAAGCCGCACATGCTGTGGATGAGAGCCTGATGGGCTACTCTAATCTGGTGATCCAGTAGAGGTATTATTCTCGTAGATGGATCTCAGACCCTTCATAAGAAGATTCTGATCGATATGGATCTTCGTTTCACAATGTGGAATGACGGTCGTTGCGTACCCTCCGGTGGCAACGACCGTTGCTTTTTGCCCTAACTCTGTCTGGATACGGCGGATCAGTCCGTCGATGGCACAGGCGTTGCCCAAGAGCATTCCCCCGGTGATGCATTCCTGCGTATTCGCACCGATGGTGTGGGCGGGCATATGAATGTCCCCTTTCGGGAGCTGGGCGGTCCTGCCTAAAAGTGCCCTGTGGGCGGTTCCAACGCCGGGAAGGATCAGGCCACCTAAAAAGCGACGGTTCTCATCCAACACGTTAAATGTCGTGGCGGTGCCCAGATCAATGGTGATCAGTGGCAGAGGATAGCGGGAAATGGCTCCGGCGATATCTGCCAGGCGGTCGCAGCCCACCTTTTCCGGAAATTCCGTACAGATCTCATAGCCAAGATCCAGTTCATGGGTAAGAAGCAGAGGCTTCTGCCCCAGAAAAGCTTCCAGAGCAGAGGAAAAAACGGCTGTCACCGAAGGCACAACCGAGGAGATCACAGATCCCTCAAAGGCTTCGGCGGACAGACCGTGTTTGTCTAAAATCATATTCAGTTTTTTTCTATATCCGGCATCAGACAGGGGACGGCGGGACGATAGCTTCTCAATAAAGAGTAGCTTATTTCCCTGAAATCCCCCGATGCCGATCGTAGTATTTCCGATGTCGATTGTCAGTACCACGGGTATACTCCTGTTATGCTGCAGACTCTGCTTTCTGATATACAGGAATGACTTTTGCCTTGATCAGTGCCAGCCCTACCGCTCCGGTCAGGAACGTGGATGCACACATCTCGAAGACCGCATTCACACCTACAAAAGAGCAGATGAATAAAATCGCGTTTTTATCACCCATCAGTCCCTGCACATAGGAAGTATTGCCGAACAGCAGTACTAAAAGGGACATGAAAAATGCGGTGTTGAAAAATGCGCTGCAAAATCCGGTGATCATGCAGGCGATTCTGTCTCCTACGGCTTTGCGGCTGTAACGGAAGACATATCCCAACAGAAATCCGTCCAGAAGTCTGGGGATGAAACGCTGGATGAAGGCCAACACAGGGTTGATGCCAAAAAGCATTGCTCCCATGGCGCTGGTGCCTCCCACGCCGATGCATTGCAAAAAGCTGGTCAATCCGAATACTGCTCCCATGGCGGCTCCGCCTACAGGGCCAAGAGTGATTGCAGCCAGTGCAACGGGGATGACATTGAAGGTGATTGCCAGGGGGCCGATGTTCAGGTACCCGAGCGGGGTATAAGCCATCAGCAAAAGTACCGCAGCAAACAATCCCATCAACGTGAGTCGCATTGTCTTACTTTGTTTGTTCATATGAAATTTTCCTCCTTGTTACCATTCTCCCTCTGGGAGATACAATACAAGCTGCCCCGGTGATTCGGGACACTCCTACTGTTTATATCATATCCCGGACAAAAAGAAAAGTGATATTTGCATAAAATATGCACTTATGGTATTTTAGGAGTACAGTTTTGAAGTTTTTTTGATAAATCAGGCAAAAGGAGACGACTATGCTGAAGGGAAAGACCGTAGTTCTGGCAATCTCGGGAAGTATTGCTGCATATAAAATGGCCAATGTAGCGCGGATGCTGTTAAAACAGCACTGTGATGTGGAAGTGCTGATGACACAGAATGCCACGCAGTTCATTAACCCCATTACTTTTGAAAGTCTGACGGGACATAAATGTCTGGTGGACACCTTTGACCGCAATTTCCAGTACAGTGTGGAACATGTGGCACTGGCAAAGCGGGCGGATGTGGTTCTGGTGGCACCGGCTTCTGCCAATGTGATCGGCAAGATTGCAAACGGCATCGCAGATGATATGTTGACTACTACGGTCATGGCATGTCCCTGCAAGAAGATTGTGTCCCCTGCCATGAATCATAATATGTATCACAACCCCATCGTGCAGGATAATATCGAAAAATTAAAGCATTTCGGCTATGAGATCATCACTCCGGCCACGGGAATGCTGGCCAACGGCGATATCGGTGACGGCAGAATGCCGGAGGAGTCCGTACTGTTCGAAGCCGTGGTGAAGGAGATCGCCTGCGAGAAGGATCTGGCGGGCAAAAAGGTGCTGATCTCCGCAGGTGCCACCAGAGAACCCATTGACCCGGTGCGTTTTATCACGAATCACTCCAGTGGAAAAATGGGTTATGCCCTGGCGAGAGCTGCAATGCACCGCGGCGCAGAAGTGACGGTGGTGGCAGCCCATACGGATGTGGAGCCGCCTTTGTTTGTAAATGTGGTGCCGGTACAGACGGCGGCGGAGATGTACGATGCGATCCTGTCCAGAGCCACGGAATACGACATGATCATCAAGGCCGCAGCCGTGGCCGATTACACTCCTGCGGTGACCGAAGACAATAAGATCAAGAAAAAGGATGGAGACCTGTCGATTCCTCTGGTGCGCACGAAGGACATTTTAAAGGCCCTTGGGGAAAACAAGAGACCAGGACAGATTTTGTGTGGTTTTTCCATGGAGACGGAAAATGTGCTGGAGAATTCCCGGAAGAAGCTGGAGAGCAAGCACTGTGACATGATCTGTGCCAACAGTTTGAAGAGCGCAGGAGCGGGCTTTGGCACGGACACCAATATTGTGACACTGATCACAAAGAATTCCGAGGAGAGTCTGGAACTGATGAGCAAGGAACAGGTGGCACATAAAATTCTGGATAAGTTGCTTGCAATAGTTCAGCCATAGAACAGCAGAACGAATGCGAGGGGGCTTGCACACAAAGCGTTAATTCTGTAGAAAAATCATTTGCTTCTATGCAAAAAGATGGTATGATAGAAGCAATGATGTATAGCCGCGTAGACGGCGGATTGAGAGGACGAAATGGACAAGATTATTTTGACAGGTGACAGACCTACCGGAAGATTACATGTGGGACATTATGTAGGCTCTCTGAGAAGACGTGTAGAGCTGCAGAATTCCGGTGAATATAAGAAAACTTTTATCATGATCGCAGATGCACAGGCACTGACGGACAATATCGAGAATCCCGAGAAGGTGCGCCAGAATATTATTGAAGTGGCGCTGGACTACATGTCCTGCGGACTGGATCCCAGCAAGGCAACGATCTTCATCCAGTCTCAGATCTCCGAACTGTGCGAGCTGACCTTCTATTACATGGATTTGGTAACCGTAGCCAGATTACAGAGAAACCCGACCGTAAAGAGTGAGATTCAGATGCGTAACTTCGAAGCCAGCATCCCTGTGGGATTTTTCACTTATCCTATCAGCCAGGCTTCCGATATTACCGCTTTCAAGGCGACCACCGTTCCCGTAGGTGGTGACCAGCTGCCCATGATCGAACAGACCAGAGAGATCGTACACAAATTCAACACCGTATATGCACCGGTACTGATAGAGCCTAAGGCATTGCTGCCCGAAAATGAGGCCTGCCAGCGCCTGCCCGGCATCGACGGCAAGGCGAAAATGAGTAAATCCCTGGGCAACTGCATCTATCTGTCAGACAGTGCAGACGATGTACGCACCAAGATCATGAGCATGTACACCGATCCCGAGCATCTGTTGGTCAGCGATCCCGGACATCTGGAGGGCAACACGGTATTCACTTACCTGGATGCTTTCTGCCAGCCGGAGCACTTCGAGAGATACCTGCCGGATTACGCAAATCTGGACGAGTTAAAGGCGCATTATACCAGAGGCGGTCTGGGTGACGTGAAGGTGAAGAAGTTCCTGAACAACGTAATGCAGGAGACCTTGGAGCCCATCCGTAACCGTAGAAAAGAACTGGAGAAGGATATTCCCGCAGTATATGAGATCCTGAAGAAGGGCAGTGACGAGGCCCGTGGAGTGGCAGCACAGACCCTGTCTGAGGTAAAGAGCGCTATGCGTATCAATTACTTCGACGATGCAGAACTGATCCGTATGCAGAGTGAGAAGTACGAAGGACAATAAGAATAGTAAAAGATAACAAAAGGACGTTTCCGGAAAAACCGGAAGCGTCCTTTTTTGGGGGATTAATTGCTGTAATCTACGTATATGGAATTTTTTCCAAAGTATTGTGCGGTCTTTTTACTGGTGGGATCCTCCGGGTCTCCGGGGAGATCACCGGTATAGATCATGGCAGGCTGATGGATAAACGGCGTCAGAACCACATCCGTAATCTCCGGGTCATTCAGGAGAAGAAGACGTTCTTCGTATTCTGCAGCATAGGCAGCGGCTTCACCGTTTGTCAGCATCCGGATCGCTTTTGCGGCGGAGGTCTCCTGCCATACTCCGGTGAAAAGGATGACGGCCAACAGGACCGTCATGGCGACATAACGGGCAATTTTCAACTTGCCGAGGACCGCCATTTTCTCCGGAGTATTCTGACGCATTCGCAGCTTCCGGACTATATATCCGAGCCAGTAGAAGAACACAGCAAAACTGATCAGCAGAAACGTATAGTAGACAATGGCTACGGCCCGGCCGGGTCCTGTGGAGTTCATGGTATAGAACAGAGGACAGGACATGGAGCAGAACAATCCGTAGGAATATCCGGTAAAAAGGAGGGGATGGGAGAAAAATCCCCAGTTTTTCTTCTGTAAAATGCGCAGGAAGACCGGCAGCAGAAGCAGGGCGGCAAGCAGCCACCACAGTCCGGTCCAGGCGAAGGTATAGCGGACACCCTGCAACAGGCACTTTGCAATGGCTTTCCACGCGGGAATTTTCCACATACCGTCCTGCCGCACCTGATTGCCGGGGGCCATGGCACTGACGGCAAAAGATAGCAGGAGAACAGCGGAGGTAATTCCGCAGACATAAGTCTTTTTATTTCTCTGCAACAGCAGTAGAAAGGTTACGGTTACCACAAACAGCATGCAGGGGAGAAGGGACACGTAATTGCCACCGCCTAAGAAAATTGCGAACAGGAGAAGCGGAAGCATCAGTATCTTTTTCCCATTGTACAGGTAGCGAAGCAATGTGCCCAGGAAAAACAGGGTCACGGCAAAGAAACCGGTGTAATACATGGAGCCGTTGTACCAGTAAAAGCTGTCGCTCTGAAAGGCCACTGTCTGGATGCACAGGAAACTGAATACTGAGGAAATCGTGATCCATTCCCCACATGTTCCCGGCAGAAAATGGCAGACCAGAGGCCGTAGCAGATAGAAAATGCTGCCGCACAGCAAAAGAAGGATCACAAAAGTCACCAGATGATAGGCGGTATTGGAGAAGGCATTGGGCGCAAGATACATCAGAAACAGCGCTGAATAGGTTCCCTGCCAGATCTGATAGCTTTTGGCGACACCGGCACAGGCGGCGGAAATGGCCTGTGGTATGCTTCCGGTCTGCTGCCAGACCAGATGGGCTTCCGTACCGTAATAATAATCATCCCCGGTGGGATAATTGTAACGCCCCAGCCATACCAGAGGAACCAGGCTGGCGAGCAGGACCGCAAGGAAAATATAAGGTTTCCATTTGGCAAGTTTATTTTTCATAGAGAATATAACTCCTGAGAGGTTTTTATAATGCTACAGTCAGTATAACATACCTGCAAAGACAGGAAAAGGTACTTGTTTTGCAAAAGAGGGAAGTATATAATCAGCTTAAAGATGGCGGAAGGAGGGTATGCCATGGAAGAAAAGGGTGTCAGAGACCGGAAAAGGGAACCGGAAGAATATAATTTTGACTATGAAGAACTTGCGGATGCAGAGGTGGATTCTGAACAGGCGGGACGACGTGATGATGCTGTATGGGAAACAACCTGTGATACAGAGGATCCGTATACTGTGGAATTGGAGGACTTTACGGAGGATGAGGACTATGGGGAGTACCCGGAAGGGGATGACCTGGATGACTTCGACGAGGGGGACGGGATCGGCTTCCGGTTCCGGCCATGGATGATTCCGGCTTTTGCGGGCATGATGGTTCTGGCGGTCCTGATCTGTATTCCGCTGTGGAAACTGAGCCATCATGACAGAACTACGGAAAATAATGAATTCGCGGCGGTGACAACAGAAGCGCAGAGCTCAGAACAGGCTTCTGCAGAGACCCCGGAGACCGGGATCGCATCGGAAAAGGTGGCAACGGCGGAACCGGAGACTACACAAATCCCCGAGACGGTTACTCCGGAGCCTGCGGCAGCAGTGACAGAAGCACCGCAACCGACACCTACACAGGCTCCGGAAGCACAGCCGCAGCCGACAGAGGCACCGGTGGCAACCGAAGTCCCCGCTACCAATAATACGGGGGATGCCCTCGCGGAGGGAAATTCCATGACGTTCGGTGATGTGAACGAGACTGTCACTGCCAAGGATGTGAGTAATCTTCGCAGTACACCCTATACCGGAGATGAGGGCAATGTGGTAGGGCAGCTGAAGAACGGAGAGACTCTGGTACGCACCGGAAGGAACGATTCCACCGGATGGTCCAGACTGGAATACAACGGTCAGACGGTTTATGCAGTATCAGCATATCTGACCACGGATCTTACCTATAAGACCCCGGAGAAGCCGACATATCCCAACCGCGTCAGCACCCAGGACGGCAGAGTGATCGTCTTTACGGATTGTGATGATTATATTACCCCCAAAGATCTGATCAATCTGCGGACGGAACCAAGCACCAGCGAGGGAGAGAGCACTGTACGCACCCAGGTGCGGAACGGAACCAATCTGCATCGTACCGGCTACAGTGAAGGATCTGGCTGGTCCAGAGTGGAGTACAACGGTGAGATCCTGTATGCCGTGACCAGCTATGTGATCTCTGGCAGTGCTCCGGAATGACCGACGTATTCGGAAGATAGAATGTAAAAGAAGCTGTACCGTAGGGGGCAGCTTCTTTTACATTAAGATTCTATATAGAGAAAAGTATAAGGGGATGGCAAAAATTATTTCGGTCTTACGGTAAGTCTCTGGATCAGACCGTTTTCATCGGTCTCACGAACCGTGGCGATGGCCATGATGTTGTAGCCTCCGAAGTTGGCAATGAACTCGGCTTGCTCATCATTTACGACCTCAGCATCCAGAATGGAGTAGCGGCGGAAGCCGAATTTGTTACGGAAGAACATATTGATGGCCTCTTTTCCGTAGATATGATATTCCTGCTGGGAAGCGGAGGTGGTACAATAGTCACACAGAATGCCATCAGGGGTGAACAACTCTGCAAGTCCGGCAAAATCTTTATTTTCCATAGCTTCTACATATTTTTCAATGGGTCTCATAGCGTGTTCCTCCTTAATATACCTTTTCAGAATTTAACAGTGCGTCAGTACCGCCGTCTACGAACATGATGTTGCCGTTGACACCTCTGGCGGAATCGGATGCCAGGAATACCATCACCTCAGCGATCTCTTCGGGAGCCATCAGACATTCCTGACCGTACTTGGTGGGAATGGGGAGGGCATTCAGTGCCATTTTCGCTGTGGTGCTCATGGTAGCGGTCATGGCAGTATGTACGTTGCCGGGAGCTACCGCATTGATGCGGACACAGTTGGCAGCCCAGGTAGCGGAGACTCTGCGGACCCATCTGGCCAGAGCATATTTGGTGGATACATAGAGACTGTTGCCCACGGAGAGGTTGGTGGAATCCATGGAGGATACCAGGCTTAATACTCTCTTTTCATCACCGATATTGTTCAGCAGATCTACGATATCTTTACGTCCCGCACCCTGGGAAATGGTGTTGGATATGGTGACTACGCAGCTGCCGTGTTTTTTCTTAAGGAGGTCATAGACGCCCTTTGCAATGGCTACGGTTCCGAAATAGTTCAGGGAAATGATCAGTTCCAGATTGCCGCAGGCACCGGAGACACCGGCATTGCAGATCATGCCGTCCAGACCTTCGGGATGCAGCTCATGCAGCTTGTCTACAGCGGCCTGTCTTCCTTCCGGGGTTGCCAGGTTCACGCAGATATCGCCGTCCTTCAGATCGATATTGATGACTTCGTGTCCTTTTTGAAGTAACAGTTCTTTTGTCTTGGCGCCGATTCCGCTGGATGCGCCGGTGATTGCATATACGCCCATGTTAAATCCTCCCTTGTTTTCCGAAGGAAAATCCTGCTCTTCTTGAGGAGCTGCCCTCTTGAGGAGTCACCCCCTTGGCGGGGGGAGAATCTGTCCTTCCTGCTTGCTTTTACTTTATGAGTTCATTATAATAAAATCTGATATCTTTTAAATAACCAAAATAAGAAAAAAAGAGGATACCAGATGCTGACCTATGATCTGACTGCCCGTGGCAGAAAAACCATGTATGAATACTTATATGAAGCGATGAAAGCTGACATCTTGAGCGGCCGGCTGACTGCCGGTGAGAAGCTTCCTTCGAAGCGGGCGTTTGCCGAGCACTTACAGGTCAGTGTCAAGACCGTGGAGAATACCTATGAACAGCTGCTGCTGGAGGGCTATATCCGGTCGGAGGAAAAGAGAGGGTATTTTGTCAACCGTCTGGAAGTGAAGAACGTCTCCGCCCCAGCCTATGCATCCTTTGTGACCCGTTTCCGGGAGGAAGAATATCTGGCGGATCTGACGGCCAACAATATTCAATATGATAAGTTCCCCTTTGCCACCTGGGCGAAGATCATGCGGCAGACCCTGACGGATTATGATACGTCTCTGCTTAAGACGGTTCCTTTTAACGGAGTGGAAAAACTAAGGGTGGCCATTGCAGAGCATTTGTATCGGTACCGTGGCATGCATGTGTCACCGGATCATATTATTGTGGGAGCGGGAACAGAATATCTCTACAGTCGTCTGCTACAGTTATTGGGCAAAAATGCAAAATTCGGTGTGGAAAATCCTGGGTATCGCAAGATTACGAAACTGTATGATGTGGGCGGTGTGACCTGGGATTATGTGGACATTGACGGTCAGGGAATGAAAGTGGAACAGCTGGATCAAAAGGGTATTACCGTGGCGCATGTATCGCCGGAACATCATTTTCCCATCGGACTGGTCATGCCAGTGGGAAGACGGCAGGAACTGCTTCGCTGGGCGGCGGAGGAACCGGAGCGCTATATCGTGGAGGACGATTTCGATTGTGAATTCCGCATGGTGGGAAAGCCGGTTCCCTCCATGCAGTCCATGGACCGCAACCACAGAGTTATTTACATCAACACTTTTTCCAAGACCATGGTGCCATCCCTGCGTATCGGCTATATGGTGCTGCCGGAGAAATTGATGGAACGCTATATTTCCACTATGAATTTTTATTCCTGCACGGTATCCGGTTTTGAACAGTATGCCATGGCAGCGTTTCTGGAAAAAGGGTATTTTGAACGCCATATCCGGAGACTGCTCAACGATTACAGAGGGCAGCGGGAGCGGATCTGCCGGATGTTTCGGGAGTCACCTTTAAGTCAGATCAGCCAGATCTATCAGGATGATGCCGGGACTCATTTTCTGCTGCATGTGCGGACGGAACTTAGTGATGTGGAGATCAAGTGGGCGGCCAGACAGCGGGGAATTCTCGTGAACTGTCTGTCGGAATATTGCTTTGCGGATGCGCAGAAATATCGGGGAATTCTGGTCATTCACTATTCGGATATGGCGGATGAGATATTACAGAAGGTGATTGGGGCGCTGGAGGAGATATTTTGTAACTATTCAGAGCCATGAAAAACTGCATTCTGCGAATGCTTGCATTCAGGCAGATAAGCAGTTTTATATGGCGAAGTAACCACATGAGCAAAAGGAAAGCTACGAAGTAGCGGTTTTGCGAATGGGGTTCTGAATAGTTACAATTTTTTGTAATTCATAATTCTTCCCTAATGCGGGAACACTGACAAAAAAGAATGCAGTGTTATCGCATGGAAGGAGAAATTATGAATCAGAGAGTGGGAAGAAGCAGTATCCGTCTGGCACAGCCGGTGTGTGTGATCGCCGGTGCCAGTATCGTGGGAAAAAAAGAAGGCGAAGGACCGTTAGGCACCCTGTTCGACATGGTGGGAGAGGATGATCTCTTCGGCTGTAAGACCTGGGAAGAGGCGGAAAGTAATCTCCAGAAGGACGCAGTCTACATGGTCATGGAAAAGGCCGGATGGAAAGCGGAGGATGTGTCGTATCTCTTCGCCGGTGATCTGTTGGGGCAGTGCATTGCCACTTCCTTCGGTATCTCCGCTTACAATATTCCTCTGTTTGGAGTCTACGGTGCCTGCTCTACCTGCGGGGAAGCGCTGACACTGGGAGCTGTGATGACAGCGGGAGGCTATGCGGAGCATGTGGTCTGTGTGACCTCCAGTCATTTTGCCAGTGCGGAGAAGGAGTTCCGTTTTCCGTTAGATTATGGGAGCCAGAGACCTCTGTCTGCCAGCTGGACGGTGACGGGAAGCGGAGCCTTTGCATTGGGACTAAATCAGAAGTGCAGAGCCCACATTACCGGCATGACTCCCGGAAGGATCGTGGATTACGGCCTGAAAGACTCCATGAACATGGGAGCATGCATGGCTCCGGCCGCTGCAGACACCGTTGCCCGTCACATGGAAGATTTTCATGTGACCCCGGAAGAATATGACCGGATCATCACCGGGGATCTGGGAAGCGTGGGACAGACGGTATTGATCGATCTTTTGCGGGAAAAGGGAATTGACATCGCCGACCGGCACATGGACTGCGGTATCGAGATTTTTGACGCAGAAGCCCAGGACACCCACGCCGGAGGCAGCGGCTGTGGATGCAGCGCTGTGACCCTGGCGGCATACATCCTGCCGAAGCTGGAATCCGGCGAGTGGAAAAAAGTCCTCTTTCTACCCACCGGCGCCCTGCTCAGTAAGACCAGTTTCAACGAAGGTAAAAGCGTGCCGGGGATCGCACATGCGGTAGTATTGGAGAGTCCGGCGGTGAAATAGGGAAAAGCAGCAGGTCAGAAATGAAACACACTCTTGCAAGCGCTGTAAGTTACTGGTAAAATAAACCTCAAACGGCGAAAACACATTATGCCGGGAATGGCTGGTGAGTCAAAATGCGCAGGATAGAATTTAAGATGGAGCGGCCGGGACTGTTGGAGGTCGGACAGAAGATCACAGTGACCGAGGGACTTCTGCCCAGTAACTATTATTATACGATAGACCCGTCTCTGGCCATGTCCCCCAATATTCCTTTTCGTTATCGGTTGAAGAATCGCGAAGGAGTTGTGGCGGATATCGTGGAGAATTCCAGAGGATTCTACGTGACGGCGGAATTTGATGAGCCGGAGGTAGATATGACGAAGTAAACGCTATGTGCATGCTGCATCGGATTTTGGATGTGCCGGGATCCGGAGGCATCCTCAGGGCGTAATTATAGGAAGAAGAGGAGAATATTATGTTACAGAAGATTTCAACAGACAAAGCACCCGCAGCAATCGGACCTTATTCCCAGGGAATCGTACTGGGCAATATCTTTTTCGCATCCGGTCAGATCCCTATTGATCCTGCAACCGGAGAGATCCACGGCACCACGATTGAAGAGCAGGCAGAGCAGGTAATGAAGAACATCGGCGAGCTGCTAAAGGCAGCAGGTACCGGCTACACCAGAGTAGCCAAGACCTCCTGCTTCCTAGCAGACATGGGCGATTTCGCAGCTTTCAATCAGGTCTATGCAAAGTACTTTACTGAGAATCCTGCCAGAAGCTGCGTTGCAGTCAAGACCCTTCCCAAGAACGTATTATGTGAAGTGGAAGTCATTGCGGAAGTATAAAGTGTAAGTAACCACCATGAGCAAATAGCATGATGTCGGGGTCAAAATCCCCACAGAGGCAGTTCTGCAAATGGGGCGCTACGAAGGTTATAAAGAAGAACAGGACGGAAGATCGTCGCTTACAGGCGGCGATTTTCTTGTGTATAGGTAAGGTGGACAGAAATTTATGAAAAACAATATTACTCTGATCGGCATGCCGGGTTCGGGAAAAAGTACGGTAGGCGTGGTTCTGGCAAAGCGCCTGGGCAGACGTTTTGTGGATTCGGATCTGGTGATTCAGGAAAGACACGGTAAATTATTGCATGAACTCATCACGGAACACGGCGTGGAGGGCTTCTGGCAGATTGAGAGCAACGTAAATGCCTCTCTGAATCTGGAAAACAGCATCATTGCCACCGGCGGAAGCGCCTGCTACGAGCCGGAGGGTATGCAGCATCTGCGGGATATCAGCACCGTGGTATATTTGAAGCTTCCTTATGAGGAAGTGGAACAGCGGCTGGGAGATCTGAATGCCAGAGGTGTGACCCTGCAGCCCGGTCAGACATTGAGGGACCTGTACGAGGAGAGAACCCCTTTGTATGAAAAATATGCGGATCTGATCATAGACTGTAGCAGAAAAATGCTGCGGGATGTAGTGGCGGAGATTGCTGAGAGATATAAGAAACAGCCCTGACAAGATCACATAACCGTAAAGCAGCATGGAACGAAAAATATAAGGAATGGAAAATACAGCTATGGAAAATACGAGAACAAAAACTACGAGAAACAGCCTGATCCTGCTGTTAACGGCTGCCATCTGGGGCATGGCATTCGTCTCCCAGAGCAAGGGCATGGACTATATGCATCCGTTCACCTTTAACGGTGTCCGTTCCCTGATCGGTGCCGCCAGCATTCTGGTGTATATTCTGATCAGCAGAAAGATTGCAGGGGACAAAGCTGCGCCCCTTGACTGGAAACTGAATGTGAAAGCAGGACTTTTGTGTGGCATTTTCCTAACGATCGCCAGTACCTTGCAGCAGTTCGGTATTAAATACACCAGTGTCGGTAAGGCGGGATTTATCACAACGCTATATATCATTTTTGTCCCCATGTTCGGTATCTTTTTGAAGAAAAAAGTGGCGCCGGTGGTCTGGGCGGCAGCAGTCATGGCAGCCGTGGGCATGTATCTGCTCTGCATGACCGAGTCCCTGCGTCTCGGAGCCGGAGATATCATGGTATTTTTATGTGCCATTGCATTTGCCATACAGATCATGACCGTTGACCATTATGCAGCAAGAATTGACGGAGCTGTGGTATCCTGTATCCAGTTCACGGTCTGTGGAGTGGTCTGCTGCATCGGAGCACTCATCTGGGGACAGCCCACCTTCGGTCAGCTGCAGGAAGGCCTGGGAGCCCTGTTATATGCCGGTGTTTTAAGCTGTGGTGTGGGTTATACCTTACAGATCGTAGGCCAGAAAGGACTGAATCCTACGGTGGCGGCACTGATCATGAGCCTGGAATCCGTGATCGCTACGATTTCTGGCTGGATCGCTTACAAGATCGGATTTCTGACTACTGATCAGACACTGACAGCCAGGCAGATCGCAGGCTGCGTTATCGTATTTGCAGCGGTGATCCTGGTACAGCTTCCGCCGGAATGGTTTCGTTTTGGCAAAAAGAATGCATCAATAAAGAATGCATAATTTTAAGAAAAAGTGCAGAGACTGTCCTTAAACAGATAGTAAGGGGGAAATGCAGAGAATGGATTATATCAATGCTTTCTGGGTGGGCGGCCTGATCTGTGCTTTGGTGCAGATATTAATGGAAAAAACGAAGATGATGCCGGGACGCATCATGGTGCTTCTGGTGGTCACCGGTGCGGTCATCAGTGCACTTGGCTGGTATGAACCGTTTCAGGATTATGCGGGAGCCGGTGCCAGTGTACCGTTATTGGGCTTTGGAAATGTATTAATGAAGGGCGTGAAAGAAGCGGTGCAGGAACAGGGATTTTTAGGACTGTTTGCCGGAGGATTCAAGGCTGGAGCCGTGGGAACCTCCGCAGCGCTGATCCTCGGTTATCTGGCGAGCCTGCTCAGCAAACCGAAGATGAAGGAGTGACCGTCAGGAACCGCTCCTATGAATGATTCGAAGAACTGGGGATACCCCGGAGAGCGGGATCAGAGTTCTTCGTAGGAGATACCCTTCAGATCCAGATATTTTTTTAATGCCTTGTCCCATGCGGTGTCGGCACTTTTGTCCATGGTGAAGGTCTGGTAGGCGCACCCGGTGGTGAGAACCGTTTTTTCCCCGTCGTAGCGGATGTTCAGCACCAGTGCCCGGATGACGTCAGGGTCCACCTGGGCTTTTGTAAGCATGGCGGCGGCTTTATCCGGCTGCATATGAAGCACGAATTTAAAATACAAAGGAGTGTGTTTTCCCTTGATGAGGTCAAAGCACAGTCCTTTTATTTTGCTCCAGGACTGCAGATCCCAGGGGATGCAGTCTTCCCCCCGTTCGTCCGCGGGATAGAAGTCCTTGTTGATATGCCCGTCGATCGTCACGGTGAGAGCCGTACTGACGGTGGCTTCTTCCAGCAGGAAAGGATCGAAAGTATCCGCTACCAGCAGGTGATTCATAAAATTTTTCATGGATGTAATCTGTAATGCGATCATAGGGACTCCTTATATGTTTGTGAGAAGAACTCTGTGAGGAGCTTCGGTCGAAACGGAACAATCCGTAGGCATCAAAGTCGGGGACTTTTGGCCCCGGCATCATAATATGCTGACTATATAGAAATAGTATAAACGAAGTCCGCCGAAAAGGGAATATGAATATTTTGTGTAAAGGCTTTACGAACGGAATGTTTCGTGTTATTATAAGTAGTATTAAAAACTACATAGTATGGTTTTTAAAAAATGAAAATAATTGTAACTATTCAGTGCCCCATTCGCAGAATGACTCTTTGGGAGTTATATTTTTGAATAGCTGCAATCAATGATATGGAGATTAATATGAGTTTTAAAATCGTAGTAGACAGCTGTTGTGAATTGCCGGAAGAATATTTGCAGGATTCCCGGTTCGAGATCGTGCCCCTGGGATTGGAAGTGGGAGATTACCAGATTCAGGATGATGAGAATTTTGATCAGGCGGAATTTCTGAAGAAGGTGGCAGAGTATCCGAAGTGCCCCAAGTCGGCATGTCCTTCCCCAGAGCGTTTCAGGGAAGCCTACCACACAGAAGCAGAGCATGTGTATGTGATCACTTTATCCTCCCACCTCAGCGGAAGCTATAACAGTGCGGTGCTGGGAATGAATTTATATCGGGAAAAATACGGGAAGAAGCAGATCCACGTCATCGATTCCGAGTCCGCCAGCTGTGGTGAGACTCAGATCGTGAAGAAGCTGGTAGAACTGGAGGAGCAGAGACTTTCTTTTGAAGAGATCGTGAAGCAGATCGAAGAGTTCCGAAGCAATGTGCATACCTATTTTGTACTGGATAATCTGGAGACGCTGCGCAAGAACGGCAGACTGACCGGTGTGAAAGCACTGGTGGCATCCACACTGAACATCAAGCCGATCATGGCCGGAGACAAGGGCAGTATCGTGCAGAGAGGCCAGAGCGTCGGCATGAAGAAAGCACTCCGAAGAATGGCGGAGATCGTTCTGGAAGAGGCAGGGGATACGAAGGAACGTTTCCTGATGATCACCCACTGCAATGCTCCTGACCGCGCCGAGACCATGAAGAAGCTTCTTATGGAAAAGGCAGAGTTCAAAGGATGCCTGATCATGGACACCCGCGGTGTCAGCAGCATGTACGCCAACGATGGCGGCGTGATCGTGACGGTGTAAAAAGATTAATATCATAGGCAATATAGCTCCGGCGGATTAGCCTGTCATTTTTTGTTTCTGACAGCCTGTTCCGCCTGGGCTATTTTTTTCATAAAAAGCAAATATAGAGGGCATTTTATGAAAAACAGAATTTGAGAGAGCGGTTCCATGAATCTGGCAGAATAAGAAATTGAAATGTAAGAGCTTACATACACATCAGACAAACATCCTCATGCATATTCCACAAAAAGATAGATAAAAAATTAACTTTCCTAAAAACTATTGATAGTTTTTATTATTTAGGATACAATTACACATATACAAAAATCAGTAGCCGACAAGAAACGGCTATTTTTTAAAAAATAAAATGTAAGCACTTACACGGCGCAACAGGCAGCCAGCTCAGGTGGCCAATGCCATAGTACGTGTCAGTAAAACACCGCGCCTGCAGACGGAGAGCAGCACGCCATAGCCGTTGCCGGCAGCGCCCGTGGCGCAGGGCATAAAAGTAACGCAGGCATCAGCCCGCAGAATGGAGAAGATTATGAGCCGATTGAAGATAGCTACCCCGAATAAAGCACAGCTTACGGTGGAACGCCTGTACAAAGATCTGGAGAGAAGAATTATCGCCAGCCCGCCCGGATTATGTCCGGTGGACCTGCAGCTTTCTTTTCTGAAAATGTGTCATGCCCAGACCTGTGGTAAATGTGTGCCCTGCCGTGTGGGACTGGGGCAGTTGCAGAACCTGATGGAGGATGTATTGGCAGGCAAAGCCACCCTGAAGACACTGGATCTGATCCGGGATACCGCTTCCGACATTGTGGACTCCGCTGACTGTGCCATCGGTTACGAGGCGGCCCATATGGTACTGGCCGGACTGGAAGGCTTCCGTGAGGATTATGTCTACCACATTGAACATGGCGGAAAATGTTCCTGCCATATTACCCAGCCGGTTCCCTGTGTGGCGCTGTGCCCCGCAGGTGTGGATATCCCCGGTTACATAGCACTGGTGAAGGAAGGGCGTTATGCAGATGCCGTGAAGCTGATCCGCAAGGACAATCCTTTCCCCACCGCCTGTGCCCTGATCTGTGAGCATCCCTGTGAGGCAAGATGCCGCCGCAACATGATCGATAGTGCCATCAATATCCGCGGCCTGAAGCGTATGGCAGTGGACAATGCCAGAGCCAACACGGTTCCTGTGCCTGAGAAAGCGGAGAGCACCGGTAAAAAAGTAGCAATCATCGGCGGAGGCCCCGGCGGACTGTCTGCGGCATATTATCTGGAGCTGATGGGACACCATGCCGTGGTATTTGAGGAAAAGAGCAAGCTGGGCGGTATGCTGCGCTACGGAATTCCCAACTATCGTTTTCCAAGAGAACGCTTACAGGAGGACATTGACACTATTCTGTCCACCGGAGTGGAAGTGAAATTGAACACCAGAGTCGGCAACGGCGAAGGTGAGATTTCTTATAATAAGCTGCACGAAGAATACGATGCAGTCTATATTGCCATCGGTGCCCATACGGATAAAAAGATCGGTATCGAGGGAGAGGATGCCAACGGTGTCATGTCTGCAGTGGAAATGCTGCGCCGCATCGGTGACGATGGCATGCCGGACTTCAAGGACAAGACCGTAGTCGTAGTCGGCGGCGGTAACGTAGCCATGGACTGTACCCGTTCCGCCATTCGTCTGGGTGCGAAAAAGGTGGGAATTGCCTACCGCAGAAGACAGACCGATATGACGGCGCTTCCTGAAGAAGTGGAAGGCGCCATCGCAGAGGGCGCAGAGCTTTACAGCCTGAAAGCACCTCACAAGATCGAAGCCGACGAGAACGGCAATGTGACGGCTCTGTGGGTAGAACCTCAGATCATCGGCCCAATCGATGCTTGGGGACGAGCCCGTCCGATCCAGGCGGATGTGCCTCTCCTTCGAATCCCCTGTGATATCGTCGTGGTGGCCATCGGTCAGGGTATCGAGACCCGCCATTTCGAGGAGGCGGGTCTCTCCGTAAAACGAGGCACCATTACTGCCATGAGTGACAGTGAAGTCAAGGATGTCCACGGTGTATTTGCCGGTGGTGACTGTGTGACCGGTCCGGCTACCGTCATCCGTGCCATTGCCGCCGGAAAAGTAGCTGCAGCCAATATCGATGAATATCTGGGTTACCACCATGTAGTACCCTGTGATGTGGAGATCCCGCCGGTATCCTACGAGGACAAGGAACCCTGCGGACGGATCCAGCTGAGTGAAAAGGAAGCCGGAGAGCGCAAGACGAATTTCGATGCATTTGAATGCGGCATGACGAAGCAGGAAGCCTGCCAGGAAGCGGGCAGATGCTTACGCTGCGATAAATACGGCTACGGAAGCTTAAAGGGCGGCCGAGCTGCCATCTGGTAAAAAGAGGAGCAAACAATGGGCGAGAAAATGATAAACCTTACAATAGACGGCGTGCAGCTGCAGGTCCCGGAGGGAACCAGCGTCATGAGTGCGGCAGCAGGCGTGGGAATCGAAGTACCGCATCTGTGCTTTTTAAAAGACATCAATGAGATCAGTGCCTGCAAGGTCTGCGTGGTGGAAGTGCAGGGAAAAAGCAAGCTGATCACAGCCTGCAACAGCCCGGTGGAAGAGGGAATGGTAGTGTATACCAATTCTCCGAAGGTACGCCGTGTGCGCAAGACAAATGTGGAACTGATCCTGTCCCAGCATGATTGTCACTGTGCCACCTGCGTCAGAAGCCGTAACTGTAATTTACAGCAGATTTCCAACGATCTGGGAATTCTGGAAGTACCTTTTACCGAGGAGGTTCCCGAGACACCCTGGGATCATTCTTTCCCTCTGATCCGGGATTCCAGAAAATGTATTAAATGTATGCGCTGTGTACAGATCTGCGATAAAGTCCAGGCCATGCATGTCTGGGATGTACAGAACACCGGATCCCGTACCACAGTAGATGTGTCGGATAATAAGACCATCGATTGCTCCGACTGTACACTGTGTGGACAGTGTATTACCCATTGTCCTACCGGAGCATTGCGGGAACGGGACGATACATACAAGGCTTTCGAGGCACTGGCGGATCCCGAGAAGGTCACAGTAGTCCAGGTGGCACCGGCGGTAAGAACCGCATGGGGCGAGGAACTGGGACTGAATGCGGAGGAAGCTTCCGAGGGCAAAATGGTGGCAGCGCTGAAGCGCATCGGTTTTGACTATGTATTTGATACCAACTTCGCAGCGGATCTGACGATTATGGAAGAGGGAAACGAACTGCTGGAGCGGCTGGGCAATTGCCGGAAATACGCATGGCCCATGTTTACCTCCTGCTGTCCCGGCTGGGTAAGCTTCATGTCCAAGAAGTATCCGGAGTATCTGCGGAATTTGTCCACGGCAAAATCCCCCCAGCAGATGTTCGGTGCCATGGCGAAGACTTATTTTGCACAGAAGAAAGGGATTGATCCCAATAATATCTGCTGTATCTCCATCATGCCCTGCGTATCCAAGAAGAGAGAGGCTTCTCTTTCTTATATGAAGAGCGCCGGAGCCGGACAGGATGTGGATATTGTACTGACCACAAGAGAATTCGTGCGGATGATCCGTGCCGAGCATATCAATACCCGGTTCTTAAAGGAGCAGGCTTTTGATTCTCCTCTGGGAGAAAGCACCGGTGCCGGAGTGATCTTCGGCGTCACCGGCGGTGTCATGGAGGCAGCACTTCGTACCGCATATGCAGTAGTGGAAGGCAAGAATCCGGAAGCAGATGCTTTCCGGGCAGTCCGGGGAAGAGACGGCAGAAGAGAAGCAGACTTCACACTGGGAGATCAGACCTTACATACCTGTACTGTCAGCGGACTGGCCAATGCGGAGAAGCTGATGGAGGACATTAAGGCAGGAAGGGTATCCTATGATTTCGTGGAAGTCATGGCATGCCCCGGTGGTTGTGTCGGAGGCGGCGGACAGCCCATCCACGACGGATGCGAATTCGCGGAGCGGCGCGGAGGCACCCTGTACCGTCTGGACAGTGAGAGAAAGCTTCGCTTCTCCCATGAGAACCCCGAGGTACAGAAGGCCTACGAAGAGTTCCTGGGCAAGCCCCTCAGCCGCACCGCCCATAAGCTTTTGCATTCCGAACACGTGAACGAACTGTACTTTGAAACACATAACTACTTGTAATACCAGGTGACCGATTCAGCCGCAGGGCATGCTTGCATGCGCCTGCGGCTGAATCAGGGAACCGCCCAAACATGAGGAAGAAGCGATTTGCGAAGCAAATCAGCGGAATCCGAATGTTTGCAAGACCCTATTGACATTTTTTCACACAGGGTCTATACTGTGTATAGTTTAAAGATGATTACTAGAGTAAGAGTGGACGCGCGCCACTCTTTCTTGTTGTTGTAACGACAGCTCATATCAGTAAAGGAGGGCCTACATGTCCAAACGAGAGGACTACGAAAACAGAACCGAAGAACTGCTGACGCCCATCGCAGAAGTAAGTCAGGTGGAGATCTACGATGTGGAGTATGTAAAAGAAGGCAGTGACTACTATCTGAGAGCTTACATCGACAAGCCGGAAGGTGTGAACATTCTGGATTGCGAGAATGTCAGCAGAGCATTATCCGAAGCTCTGGACAAGGCTGATTTCATTCCGGATGCTTACATTCTGGAAGTCAGCAGCCCGGGACTGGGTAGAACGCTGAAAAAGGATAAGCATTTGCAGAAGAGCATCGGTGAAGAAGTAGAGATCAAGCTGTTCAAGCCCATTGACAAATGCAAAGAGTTTTCTGGCATTCTGGAGAGCTTCAATGCAGATAACATTACGATCACGGAAGACGGCAGCCCGAGAACTTTTGCCAGAGCAGACATTGCCCTGATCCGTCTTGCATTAGATTTTTGATACTATTCAGAGCCAAAGGGCGAAGGAATAGTTATAGCTTGTAGAATAAGAAGAAACCATACACTAAGAAAAGGCGAAAGCCGGAATGGAGGAAATGATGAATAAGGAATTAATGGAGGCACTGGACGTTCTGGAGAAGGAGAAGGAGATCAGCAAGGAGACCTTGTTTGAAGCCATCGAGAACTCCCTGATGACAGCCTGCAAGAACCATTTTGGAAAGGCTGACAATGTCCATGTGGAGATTAATAGAGAGACCTGCGATTTTCTGGTATATGCTGAGAAGGAAGTCGTTCCCACGAAGGATGATGTGGAGGATGACTGCCTGCAGATTGCTCTGGAGGATGCACAGGAGATTTCCAAGAGAGCACAGGTGGGCGACATGATCCATGTGGAGATCAAGTCCAAGGAGTTCGGCCGTATCGCTACCCAGAATGCCAAGAACGTGATCTTACAGAAGATCCGTGAGGAAGAGAGAAGCGTGATCTACAACCAGTACTACGAGAAGGAAAAGGATGTTGTGACCGGCGTAGTACAGCGTTATGTAGGCAAGAACATCAGCATCAATCTGGGTAAGGCAGATGCCATGCTGACCGAGAACGAGCAGGTAAAGGGCGAAGTATTCAAGCCCACCGAGCGTATCAAGGTTTACATTGTGGAAGTAAAGAACACCCCGAAGGGACCCCGCATCAATGTCAGCCGTACCCATCCGGAACTGGTAAAGAGACTGTTCGAGTCCGAAGTTACCGAGATCAAGGACGGTACCGTGGAGATCAAGAGCATTGCCAGAGAGGCAGGAAGCCGTACCAAGATCGCTGTATGGAGCAATAACCCCAATGTAGATGCTGTCGGCGCCTGTGTAGGTATGAATGGTGCCCGCGTCAATGCTATCGTGGAAGAGCTGCGCGGTGAGAAGATCGATATCGTGAACTGGGATGAGAACCCCGGTAACCTGATTCAGAATGCACTTTCTCCTGCCAAGATCGTAGCAGTATTTGCAGATCCCGATGAGAAGACCGCAAAGGTAGTCGTACCCGATTATCAGTTGTCTCTGGCTATCGGTAAGGAAGGTCAGAACGCAAGACTGGCAGCAAGACTGACCGGCTACAAGATCGACATCAAGTCCGAGACTCAGGCCAAGGATGCTCCCGGCTTCCGTTATGAGGACTATGTGGATGATTACGAAGATGATACCGTAGACGATTTTGATGGAGAGCAGGAATAATCAATGGCAAAAAAGATTCCACTGAGGCAGTGCGTAGGCTGCGGAGAAATGAAAGGCAAAAAAGAAATGCTGCGTGTCCTGAAAACACCGGAAGATGAGATATGTCTGGATGCAACCGGCAAAAAAAACGGACGTGGTGCATATATATGCAGACAGAAGGAATGTCTGCAGAAAGCCCGGAAGAATAAAGGATTAGAACGTTCTTTCAAGATGAGTATTTCTCCTGAGGTATATGATACACTGGAAAAGGAGTTTGATCAGCTTGAAACAGAATAAGATTTATTCCCTTTTGGGACTTGCGATGAGGGGGCGTAACCTGGTAAGCGGTGAATTCCAGACGGAGGACGCTGTGAAAAAAGGTTCTGCCATGTTGGTGATCGTTGCAGAGGATGCATCGGCCAATACGAAAAAGTTGTTTCACGACAAATGTTCCTATTATGAAGTCCCGGTATATGAATATGGCACGAAGGAAGAACTCGGCTGGGCCATCGGCCGGGATCTGAGATCTTCGGTAGGTGTGTGTGATGCGGGACTGGCAGATGCACTCATCAAGCAATTGGAAGCGAATTTGCCCGGTTAGGCAGAATGGAGGAAAGCATGGCGAAAATCAAAGTACATGAACTCGCAAAAGAATTGGAACTACAGAGTAAGGATATATTAAGTTTTTTACAGGAAAAAGGAATTGAGGCAAAGGCAGCACAGAGCTCGCTGGAAGAGGATGCGGCAGCACTGGTACGCAACAGCCTCGGAAAGAAAAAAGCAGCTGCACCCGCAGCACAGAAAGCTCCGGTAAATACCGAAAACGCAAAGCCTGCTGAGGAAAAGGCTCAGGCACCCGCAAGGGAAGCAAAGGCTCAGGAAACGAAAGTTTCCGAGGAGACCAAATCTACTGAGGAGACGAAAAAGAAGAAAAAGATTATTTTCGTTAGCAACCCTCAGAATTCCAAGATGCCCGGACAGCGTCAGGGTGGTCAGAGTGGACAGAGTGGACAGGGACAGAGAAATGCAGGCGGACAGCGTCCGAATCAGGGCGGCAGATACCAGAACAATGGTTACCAGAATAATTCCTACGGCAACCGTGTTCAGGCACAGGCTCCCGTACGTCCCATCAAGCCGCTGACCCCTCCGTCTCCCACTCCAAGCGTGGCAATGGTACCCGGCAACCGTGGACAGCAGCCTGCGAAAAAGCCTCAGACACAGGCACCGGTAAAGGAGCAGGCAGTACAGAATACTGCAGCCGCACAGGCACCTCAGGCAGCACAGCCTGCACAGAATGTGGCACAGACCAGACCGGCAGACAGACCTCAGAACGGTAACCGTGACAACCGCGATAACCGTCAGGGCGGTTACGGTCAGAATAATCGTGACAACCGTGGACAGAACGAGCGTGGCCAGGGCGGTTACAACCGTGACAACAGAGACGGCAATCGTGACAATCGTCAGGGTGGCTACGGACAGGGTAACCGTCAGGGCGGACAGAATGGTAACAGAGGAGGTATGGGCAATGGCAGACCTCAGGGAGGCGGATTTAACAGACAGGGTCGTCCGGGTATGGAAGGCGGTCAGGGTGATCGCCGCGGTAACGGCAATGGTGAGCGCAGTTACGGCAATAACGGCCGCGACCAAAGAGGCAATGGCGGATCGGGTAATCGATTCGGAGATAACAGACAGAATAAGGGCTTCGCTCCGGAACCTGCAGGCAAGGATCTTGAGAAGAAGCGCGAAGATGAAAAGAGACGTTTCAGCCAGGAGAAGGACAACAAGCGTTCCAAGAAGGATCATATCTACGAGGACGAGGACGCGCTGAAGAACAAGCCCGGACGTTTCATCAAGCCGGAAAAGAAGAAGGAAGAGGTACAGGAAGAGCAGATCAAGGTGATCGTGCTGCCGGAATCCATTACCATCAAAGAACTGGCTGAGAAGATGAAGTTACAGCCCGCAGCCATCATCAAGAAGCTGTTCCTGGAAGGTAAGATTGTAACCGTGAACCAGGAGATCTCCTATGAAGATGCAGAGAACATTGCCATGGAATATGACATTCTCTGTGAAAAAGAGGTCAAGGTAGATGTCATCGAAGAACTGTTGAAGGAAGATGAAGAGGACGAGGCAGATCTGGTGGAGAGACCTCCCGTAATCTGTGTTATGGGTCACGTTGACCATGGTAAGACTTCCCTGTTAGACGCTATCCGTAAGACCAACGTAACCGATCGTGAGGCAGGTGGTATCACCCAGCACATCGGTGCTTATACTGTAAATGTGGGAGACCGTAAGATCACCTTCTTAGATACTCCCGGACACGAAGCATTTACCGCCATGCGTATGCGTGGTGCCAATGCGACCGATATTGCTATCCTGGTAGTAGCAGCGGACGACGGCGTAATGCCCCAGACCGTAGAGGCAATCAACCATGCAAAGGCAGCAGGTGTGGAGATCATCGTAGCAGTGAACAAGATCGATAAGCCCTCAGCCAACATTGACCGTGTAAAACAGGAGCTGGCAGAGTACGAGCTGATCCCCGAGGATTGGGGCGGAAGTACCGTATTTGCACCGGTATCTGCGAAGAGCGGAGAAGGTATCGACCAGTTGCTTGACATGATCCTGCTGACCGCAGATATCATGGAACTCAAGGCCAACCCCAAGAGAAAAGCAAGAGGTCTGGTCATCGAGGCAGAGCTGGATAAGGGACGCGGTCCCGTGGCTACCGTACTGGTACAGAAAGGTACCCTGCATGTGGGAGATTTCATTTCCGCAGGCGTGGCACACGGTAAGGTAAGAGCCATGATCGATGATAAGGGACGCAGAGTAAAAGAAGCAGGACCGTCTACCCCTGTAGAAATCCTGGGCCTGTCCGATGTTCCCAGTGCAGGTGAAGTATTCTTGGCACATGATAATGATAAGACAGCAAAATCCTATGCGGAGACCTATCTGGCACAGAACAAGGAAAAGATGCTGGAAGAGACCAAGGGCAGAATGTCCCTGGATGATCTGTTCAGCCAGATTCAGGAGGGTAATCTGAAGGAACTGAACCTGATCGTCAAGGCTGACGTACAGGGTAGTGTCGAGGCTGTAAAACAGTCCCTGATGAAGCTGTCCAACGAAGAAGTAGTAGTTAAATGTATCCACGGCGGCGTAGGTGCCATCAATGAGTCCGACGTATCTTTGGCAAGTGCGTCCAACGCAATCATCATCGGATTCAACGTTCGTCCCGATGCGACTGCCAAGGCAACCGCAGAGAGAGAGGGCGTGGATGTACGTCTGTACAAGGTCATCTACCAGGCTATCGAGGATGTGGAAGCTGCCATGAAGGGTATGCTGGATCCCGTATACGAGGAGAAGGTTATCGGTCATGCAGAGGTTCGTCAGATCTTCAAGGCATCCGCTATCGGTAACATCGCAGGTTCCTATGTTCTGGACGGTGTGTTCCAGAGAGGCTGTAAGGTTCGTATCACCCGTGAGGGCGAGCAGATCTTCGAAGGCAACCTGGCTTCCTTGAAGAGATTCAAGGATGATGTGAAGGAAGTTAAGGCCGGATATGAGTGTGGTCTCGTATTCGAAGGCTTTGACAAGATGCAGGAGCTGGATATCGTAGAAGCATATATCATGGTGGAAGTACCACGGTAGGTTACTAGAACGCATCCGTTCGCAGATGCATTCCGCTTACCCACGCTCGCGCTCTGCAAAAAACGTAGCGGACACTAAGAATCTTCCTGCGCTTTGCTTGCAAGATTCAAGTGCCGACGTTTTTCAACGGGGTTACGCGAAACGCATTCTGTTCGCGGATGCTCGCCAAGACGTCTACGATACCCGCAGGAAAGAATTAAGAAGGAATAAGAATGAGAAAGAATAGTGTGAAAAATACCCGTATCAACGGGGAAGTACAGCGCGTTCTGGCAGAGATCATCCGGGGCGGTCTCAAGGACCCCCGGATCAGTCCCTGGACCAGTGTGGTCGCTGTGGAAGTGGCACCGGATCTGAAGAGCTGTAAGGCATGGATCAGCGTGCTGGGAGACGAGGAAGTCAGAAAGTCTACCCTGCAGGGACTGAAGAGCGCCGAAGGCTTTATCCGCAGAGAACTGGCTCGTACCATCAATCTGCGTAATACTCCGGATATCACTTTTGTGATGGATCAGTCCATTGAATACGGTGTCAATATGTCCCACAAGATCGATGAGGTCATTGCAGCGGATGAACAGGCACAGAAGCCGGAAAATGAAGTGGTGGAAGATACGGAAGAAACAGAGGAAGGTGACGAGTAATGGATTTGCGTGAAGAATGTCTGAGTGCGAAAAAGATCGGCATCAGCGGACATATTCGTCCGGATGGAGACTGTGTGGGTGTATGTCTTTCCTTACAGATGTATCTGCGTAAACTCCTTCCCGAAGCGGAAGTTACCGTATATCTGCAGAAGCCGTCCGAAGAGTTTTCCTATCTGAAGGGATACGATGAGATTCAGACCGAATGTCCCGTGCAGGAGCCTTTTGATGTGTATTTTGCGCTGGATTGCAGTGGGGATCGTCTGGGAGATGCGGAGATGTATTTCCAGAATGCGAAAAAGAAGATCAACATTGATCATCACATCAGCAATTCCGGTTGCGGTGATGTGAATCTGGTCCGTCCGGAAGTGGGAAGTGCCTGTGAGGTGCTGTATCACATTATGGATGCGGAACTTATTGACAAGGATATTGCGGAAGCGCTGTATACCGGCATCATCCATGATACCGGTGTATTCCAGTATTCCAATACGACACCGGAGACGCTGCAGGCGGCAGCGTTTCTGATCTCCTTCGGATTCAATTTCCCGAAGCTGATCGAGGAAAGCTTTTACCAGAAGACCTATCTGCAGACCCAGATCATGGGCAGAGCTCTGATGGAGAGCATTCGTTTCATGGACGGACGCTGCATCGTGAGCATGGTGGACCGCAAGACCATGGAATTCTACAATGCGGTACCGGGAGATCTGGACGGCATTGTGAACCAGTTGCGCAATATCAAGGGCGTGGACTGTGCGATTTTCATGTATGAGACCAATGTACTGGAGTACAAGGTCAGCATGCGTTCCAATGAGAAAGTAGATGTGGCGAAGGTGGCATCTTTCTTCGGAGGCGGCGGACATGTACGTGCCGCAGGCTGCACTATGAAGGGAACCTTCCATGATTGTGTCAACAATTTGTCACTGCACATCGACAAACAACTGCGGGGAGAACAGGGTTAATGGACGGCATCATCAATGTATATAAGGAAGCGGGCTTTACCTCCCATGATGTGGTAGCCAAGCTTCGCGGGATCTGCCGGCAGAAAAAGATAGGGCACACAGGTACACTGGATCCACAGGCTACCGGTGTGCTTCCTGTATGTCTGGGGAATGCTACCAGAGCATGTGAAATGCTGACGGACAGGACCAAGGAATATGTGGCAGAACTTCTGCTGGGACAGATCACAGATACCCAGGATATCACGGGAACCGTTTTGGAAGAGCGGGAAGTGGCGGTGAGTGAAGCACAGGTACGTGAAGTGATCGCCGGTTTTGTCGGCGGCTATGACCAGATCCCACCCATGTATTCTGCACTGAAGGTCAATGGGAAAAAGCTCTATGAGCTGGCCAGAGCGGGCAAAGAAGTGGAACGGCAGGCAAGACATGTGGATCTGCCGGCGATTGAGATTCTGGAAATAAAGTTTCCCGTGGTAAAATTCCGCGTGGAATGTTCCAAGGGAACCTATATCCGCAGTCTCTGTGCCGATATTGGGGAAAAACTGTGCTGCGGCGGCACCATGCAGAGCCTCGTTCGTACCAGAGTCGGGGAATTCCAGCTGGCAGATGCCCTGACACTTGCACAGCTGCAGGAACTTCGGGACACGGAGAGGCTGGAGGAAGCACTGCTTCCCACAGACCGTATTTTTTCGGATTTTCCCATGTTGCATGTGGAGGAAAAGTGGCGGAAACTGATCGATAACGGGAATGCTTTTTATCCGGGACAGACTGTGGAACAGACCACACATCCGGCAGGAGAGTGGGTGCGCATCTACAGAGAGGATGACAGCTTCGTGGGCATTTATGCGTATGATGAAACGAAGGAATGGTACAAGCCCGTGAAGATCTTCCCAAGTAATACAGAAAGCAGGAAATAGACTTGGAAATCATTGCAGGAACAACAGACTTTTATCTGGAAAAAGATACAGCAGTAGCCATCGGTAAATTTGACGGAGTCCATCTGGGCCACAGGAGACTTTTGGAAGAGATTCTTGGCCGAAAAAAATACGGGCTGGCGGCATGCGTGTTCACCTTTGACCCTACACCGGCAGTGCTGTTCGGCCTGTCTGACGGTAAAGAACTGACCACCAGAGAGGAAAAAAGACGCCTGTTTGAACGTCTGGGAATCGACACTCTGATCGAGTTTCCTCTTACGAAGGAGACTGCAGCCACAGAGCCAGAGCGTTTTGCAACAGAGATTCTGGCCAAACAGATGAATACCCGGTTTGTGGCGGCAGGTGAGGATCTGTCTTTTGGCAAGAACGGCGCAGGAAATGCCGAACTTCTGGAGAGAATGGCGCCGCATCTGGGCTTTTGCGTCCAGACCATAGAGAAGATCGAAGTGAACGGCATCGAAGTCAGTTCCACTTACATCCGCAAGCTGGTGGAAGAGGGCCGGATGGAAGAGGCCGAAGAGATGCTGGGAATGCCTTATACACTGGTGGGAGCAGTGGAGCATGGCAATCATATCGGACATACCCTGGGATTTCCAACGGTGAATCTGCTGCCTCCCGCAGGCAAACTTCTGCCGCCCAACGGAGTTTACTATGCGGCGGTGCGCCATAATGGAAAGATCTATAAGGCCATCAGCAATGTGGGAACCAAACCCACGGTTTCTTCTGAAAAAGTGATGGGGGTGGAATCTTATCTGTATGATTTTGACCAGGACATCTACGGGCAGGAGATCGAGGTGGCTTTGAAAAGATTTCGGCGCCCGGAACGCAGATTTGGATCGCTGGAAGAACTTAAGGAGCAGCTGGACCGGGATATTGCGGATGGTCGAAATGCGTAGGAAAAACAGCTGTTTTACGCAAACACGGTAGAAATTGCGTAAAGTTTTGTAAAGAAAAGTAAAAGAAAAGTTAAAGAAAAGTAAAATTTACATTGCAAGTTTTTATTCTATCTCGTAAAATATATTTTGGATTGTTTATATAAGAATAAATTTGAAAATTATTGTTTTGGTTTTTCGGAAGAGAATCAAGAGAGATTGAGGGATTAAAAATGAGCTTTGGAACAATATTGACAATGGCAGGAGGTCTGGGACTGTTTTTATTCGGAATGGAACTGATGAGTGATTCCATTGAGAAGGTAGCAGGTGCCAGACTTCGTCGTATTCTGGAAATCTTTACCACGAACCGTTTCATGGGTATGATCGTCGGTATTATTTTTACCGGTATCATCCAGTCCTCTTCGGCATGTACGGTTATGGTCGTCAGCTTCGTTAACTCTGGTCTGATGAATCTGTATCAGGCGGCGGGCGTTATCCTCGGTGCAAACATCGGTACTACCATTACTTCACAGCTGGTATCTTTTAATTTATCCAAAATAGCACCGCTGATCCTGCTGGTGGGTGTGGTCGTGATGATGTTTACGAAGAAGGAAAAGGTCCGTAAGGTGGCGGAAGTGGTCGTTGGTTTCGGTATCCTGTTCGTAGGCCTGAGCACCATGTCCCAGGCTATGGCGAACATGAAGAATGAGCCACAGGTGGTCAATCTGCTGATGTCTCTGAAGAACCCGTTCTTAGCCACATTGATGGGATTTGCTCTGACAGCCATTATCCAGAGTTCGTCCGTAACGGTCAGCATTGTGTTGTTGCTGGCTAATCAGGATCTGCTGCCGTTACCTATTACGCTGTACATTATCCTGGGATGTAATATCGGTGCTTGTGCTACCGCAATGTTAGCTTCCATGACCGGTAAAAAGGACGCAAAGAGAGCAGCACTGATACATCTGCTGTTCAATATTATCGGTACGGTTATTATTTACATTGCCCTGTTTGTGGCAGGAGACCAGATCGTGGAATTGATCAAGTCCATTTCCGCAGATAACGGTCGATTCGTAGCAAATGCACATACGCTGATCAAGATTGCACAGGTAATTATGCTGTTCCCGTTCACCGGCTGGCTGGTCAAGATGACTTACCTGATCGTACCCGGCGAGGATCAGAAGGTTGGTTACAGAGAGAGCTATCAGTTAAAATACATCGGCGACAAAGTGGTGTTCAACCCCGCCACTGCAGTGGTAGAAGTTATCAAGGAGCTGGAGCGTATGGCTTCTCTGGCAGAGGAGAACTTAAACCGTGCCATGAATGCCCTGATCACGCTGGATGAAGAGGACATCGAGGAAGTCTACGAGGTAGAGAAAAATATCAATTTCCTGAACCATGCCATCACGGACTATCTGGTAAAGATCAACCAGACCACGCTGCCCATCGAAGACTTGAACAGTCTGGGTGCCCTGTTCCATGTGGTGAACGATATCGAGCGTATCGGTGACCATGCGGAGAACGTGGCGGATGCTGCCAGACAGCGTAAGGAAGAAGGCGTTTCCATCAGTAAGGAAGCCCAGAAGGAACTGGGAGATATGTTGGAAATGGTCAACAAGATCATCCGTTATGCTGTAGAAATGTTCGCCAAGAGCGATGAATCCCATATGCAGGAGATTGTTACTCTGGAGGATCAGGTAGACGAGAAGGAACGCGAACTGCAGAAGAAACATGTAGAGCGTCTGACCAAGGGAGAGTGTTCTCCCGAAGCCGGCATGATCTTCTCCGATATCGTATCCGGACTGGAGAGAGTAGCAGACCATGCCACCAATATCGCTTTTGCCATTACCACAGAAGAGGATGCCGAAGACGGCGATATCAAACGGTAATTAACTAGAAAGTTAGCCTAGCTACGAGCCATGCAAAAATAGAACGGAATACCTCGGTGGGAGCTTGCTCACACAAGAGGTTATTTCGTTCTATTTTTATACTGTGCGTCCAACGGACACACTCGACAGCCGTCTATGAAATAAGATTGACAGCGTTCTTTGCTGACAATCTTATGAATAGCGTGGCTCGTTGCGGAGGATTTTATCTTCGGGACATAGTAGAAGAAAAATGTAGATTACGCCCCGCTTGTCGGAAACTTCCGGGGCTCAGCAGAGAAAAAACGTAAATTACAGGGCATTTCGTAACGTAGGCTATAATAAATGCCGCGATGCCCACCGCGGAAGGATGTTCCGTTTGCTGTGGACGTTCGTGGATTTGAAACTACCATCCGCAATGAGCCACGCTATTCATAAGATTGTCAGCATAAAACGCTGCCAATCTTATTTCATATCGCGGCGTTCGCCGCATCTCGGCATAAGTAAAGACAGCGAATTGTGCGCAAGCGCCCATCGCTGTCTTCACTATGCCTATGCGCGGCTATGCTTTCGTAACTTTCCAGTTACAGCAGTTCCTTCAGCATCTGGTTGACGCTGGCGGGGTCTGCCTTGCCTTTCATGGCCTTCATGGTCTGGCCTACCAGGAAGCCGATGGCTTTCTCTTTGCCGTTGTGGTAATCCTCGACAGACTGGGAATTAGCGGCAATGACTTCCTCCACGACTTTACGCAATGCGCCTTCGTCATTGACGGTCTTTAGTCCCTTCTCTTCCACATACTGTTCGGGATCTACATCTTCCTCAAACATCACCCGGAATACTTCTTTTGCTACAGAAGAGTTGATGACTTTGCCGTCTACCAGCGTGATCAGCCTGCTCAGATACTCCGGTGAGAACCGGATGTCCTCCGGCTCCATCTCTTTTTCTTTTAACAGGCGCATAGTCTCCACCATCAGCCAGTTGGACACCTTCTTGGGCTGGCTTCCCAGTGCCACGGAAGCTTCAAAGATATCTGCCAGATGCTTGGAGCCGGTGATGATCTCGATGTCGTATTCCGGAATATCGTATTCTTCCTTGTAACGCTTCATTTTCTCGGTGCGGAATTCCGGCTGTCTGCTGCGGATGCTTTCCAGCCACTCATCGCTGATATAGACCGGTACCAGGTCAGGATCCGGGAAGTAACGATAATCCTGTGCATCCTCCTTGGAACGCATCGCATAGGAATATTCCTTATTATCATCCCAGCGTCTGGTCTCCTGAATGACCTCTTTGCCGGCCTCCAGCAGATCGATCTGCCGTTCCCGCTCCCCCTGAATGGCTCTGGCGATGGCCTTGAAGGAATTCAGGTTCTTCATCTCGGTACGGGTTCCGAACTTTTCCGCTCCCAATTCTCTCACGGACAGGTTCACGTCCGCACGCATGGAGCCTTCCTGAAGCTTACAGTCGGACGCTCCCAGATACTGGATCAGCAGACGTAATTTTTCCAGATAAGCAATAACCTCCTCTGCACTGCGCATATCCGGTTCGGATACGATCTCGATCAGAGGCACACCGGAGCGGTTGTAGTCCACCAGTGTGCAATCTTCCCAGTCGTCATGCACCAGTTTACCGGCATCCTCCTCCATGTGGATCTCGTGGATACGCACCGGTTTCGTGTAAGTGTTACCGTCCTCTCCCGCTACCTCGATCTCTACGGAACCGTTGCGGCAGATAGGCAGGTACAGCTGGGAGATCTGATAGTTCTGCGGGTTATCGGGATAGAAATAATTCTTACGATCGAATTTACAATACTGTGTGATGGTGCAGTTGGTCGCAAGACCTACTGCCACCGCATATTCCACCACCTGTTTGTTCAGCACAGGAAGAGATCCCGGCATACCGGTACACACCGGGCAGGTATGAGTGTTGGGTCTGCCGCCGAACGCCGTGGAACAGCCGCAGAATATTTTCGTCTTCGTGGCAAGCTCTACATGCACTTCCAGACCAATTACTGTTTCATATTGTTTTGCCATGTTGCTTACCTCCTCTGCTCATAGGTATAGGCTGCACGGATCAGTGTCTTCTCTTTGAAGCAGTCACCGATGAGCTGCATGCCGATAGGCAGTCCCTTGGAATCCGTACCGCAGGGAACGCTGATACTGGGCAGTCCCGCCAGGTTGATGGAGATTGTGTAGATGTCTCCTAAATACATCTTGATGGGATCCGCCAGGCTGCTGCCCAGCTTCGGTGCGGTAGTGGGTGCCACCGGTCCTAAGATCACATCGTATTTTGCAAATGCTTCGTCAAAAGCCTTCTTGATCAATGCTTTCACACGGAGTGCCTTCAGGTAATAAGCATCATAATAACCGGAGCTTAATACAAAGGATCCCAGCATGATACGACGCTTTACCTCGGGACCAAAGCCCTGGGAACGGCTTCTCTTGTACATGGTGTGCAGGTCCTCCGCATCCTGTGCACGGTAACCGTATTTCACACCGTCGAAACGCTCCAGGTTGGAGCTGGCCTCTGCAGCCGCGATCGTATAATAAGTGGGAATCGCATAGTCCACCAGACTTAAGTCGAACTCCTCCACTTCTGCCCCCTGTGCTTTCAATACTTCCGCTGCTGCCAGTACCGCATCCCTGACCTCGTGATCCAGTCCTTCGCCGAAATAATCTCTGGGAATACCGATCTTCATTCCTTTCACATCCGCTACCAGCGCAGAGGTAAAATCCGTATCCTCCCTTTTCATGGAAGTGGAGTCTTTGGGATCATGGGAAGTAATGGCTTCCAGCACCGTGGCACAGTCTGTCACATCCTTAGTCAGCGGTCCGATCTGATCCAGAGAGGAACCATAAGCGATCAGTCCGTAACGGGATACCGTTCCGTAGGTGGGTTTCATGCCGACGACTCCGCAATAAGATGCGGGCTGTCGAATGGAACCGCCGGTATCGGAACCCAGTGCTGCAAAGCATTCCTGCGCTGCCACTGCCGCTGCAGAGCCGCCGGAGGAACCGCCGGGCACATGCTCCGGGTTTCTGGGATTCTTTGTCACTCCGTAATAAGAAGTCTCCGTGGTGCTGCCCATGGCAAACTCATCCATATTGGTCTTGCCCAGAATCACTGCGCCTGCCTTTTCCAGATTCAGCACTGCTTCCGCACTGAAGGTCGGCACAAAATTCTCTAAGATTTTAGAAGAGCAGGTAGTCAGGGTTCCCTCGGTGCACATATTGTCTTTGATAGCAAAGGGAACCCCGGCCAGAGGCCCGGTCAGTTCGCCCGCTTCGATTTTTTTCTGTACTCCCGCTGCCTGCTGCAATGCCTTTTCCCGTTCTACGGTCACATAGCAGTGGTAGGTATCTTCGCTGGCTGCGATCTTATCCAGAACGGCCTGCGTGGCTTCCACCGACGTAGTCTTACCTTCCCGGATCGCCTTAGCCAGCTCTACTGCTGTCAGGGATAAAATATCCATATCCATTCTCCTTTTTTAATGTCTGACGGAAAACCATTACCGCCTAAATGCTGTAACCAGATGATAAAGCGGTATTCTACCCGATTTCTAATCGAAAGTCCAAGGCTTTTGACATTAGTCAAAAGTCCTTGGTACCACAAACATGTTGTCCTTCTCGCCGGGTGCATTGGCCAGGGTCTGTTCACTCTCATCCCCATTGGTCACCACATCCTCACGGAAGACATTCTGAACCGGGAATACATGAGACATAGGTTCCACTCCCGTTGTATCCAGTTCACTCAATTTGTCGATATAGTCCAGCATTCTGCCCATATCCTTTTTCGCCGCTTCCTTCTCTTCATCAGAAAGCTCGAGTTTCGCCAGAATGCCTACATATTCTATGGTCTCGTCACTGATCACGTTCGCCATACTAATTTCCATTCCTTTCCTGTTCTTTCCGCACTAATCTCTCACTTTAATGTGTACCTCACGCAGCTGCTGTTCCGTCACTTCGCTGGGAGCCCCGCACATCAGATCCTGTGCATTGCCGTTCATGGGGAAGGCGATCACCTCACGGATGTTATCCTCGTTCCGAAGCAGCATGATCATACGATCCACGCCGGGAGCCATTCCCGCATGAGGGGGTGCTCCGAACTGGAATGCCTGATACAGTGCTCCGAACTTGGTCTTTAATGTCTCTTCGTCATAACCTGCGATGGCGAAAGCTTTTTTCATGATCTCGATGTCATGGTTACGTACTGCGCCGGAGGAGAGCTCCACACCGTTGCATACGATGTCGTACTGATAAGCCAGGATCTCCAGCGGATCCATGGTGTTCAGTGCTTCCAGACCGCCCTGGGGCATAGAGAACGGATTGTGGGTGAATCCGATCTGCTTCGTCTCGGGATCCAGCTCAAACATCGGGAAATCGTTCACATAGCAGAAACGGTAAGCATTCTTCTCGATCAGATCCAGCTTCTCGCCCAGCTCAGTACGGATATGACCGGCATAGTAGTTCGCCTTATCCTCTTTGTCCGCAATAAAGAAGATGGTATCTCCGGCAGAAAGTCCTGCCATTTCTGCCAGTTCTCCCTTCATCTCTTCGGGAATAAATTTATCGATGGGTCCCTTGTAGCTCATATCCTCTGCCACTTCGAGATAACCAAGTCCACCCATACCAAGAGAAGTTGCAAAGCTTAGCAGCTTCTCATGGAAGCCTTTGGACATCTCCGCATGTACCTTGATGGCACGGACGGTTCTGCCGATAAACGGCTTAAACGTACATCTCTGGAAGAACTCCGTCACATCCATAATTCTCAAAGGATTGCGCAGATCCGGCTTGTCACAGCCGAACTCCAGCATGGCCTGTTTGTAACTGATAATAGGGAACGGTGTCTCAGTGATCCTGCTGCCTTCGGGAGCAAATTTCTCAAAGGTATCATGCAATACTTCCTCACCGACCTCGAAGACATCCTCCTGGGTCACGAAGCTCATCTCGAAGTCCAGCTGATAGAACTCTCCGGGAGATCTGTCTGCTCTGGCATCCTCATCACGGAAGCAGGGGGCAATCTGGAAATATTTATCAAAACCGGAAGCCATGAGCAGCTGCTTATATTGCTGCGGTGCCTGGGGCAGCGCATAGAATTTTCCTTTAAATTTTCTACTGGGAACAATATAGTCTCTGGCGCCCTCGGGAGAAGAAGCACACAGGATCGGGGTCTGGATCTCCAAAAATCCCATGTCCGTCATCTTCTGACGCAGATAACTGATCACCTTGGAACGAAATACAATGTTGTCCTTTACTTTTGCATTTCTAAGGTCAAGATAACGATATTTTAATCTCACATCTTCCCGGATCTCTTTAGACGTCTGGATCTCGAAAGGAAGCTGTTTATATACTCTTCCCAACACATCGATCTTGTGTGCTTCCAGTTCGATGGTGCCGGAAGGAATCTTCGGGTTGTAGGTTTCTTCGTCTCTGTGCTCCATGAGACCTGTTATGGACAGGCACATTTCCTTGGTGATGCCCTTTAAAAGCTCCGGCTTACGGATGACCACCTGTAATACACCGTACATATCCCGCAGATCGATAAAGGATACGCCGCCGTGGTCACGGATGTTCTCCACCCAGCCTGCCACCTGCAAAGTCTGTCCGATCTGCTGTTCACTGATCTCTTTCATTGTTAAATCTCTGTACATATCGCACCTCCTGTTATATAGTGTCCCGAATGTGCGCTCCCTGTACAGCTTATTTTTGAATACAAAAAGCCCCGGGACATGTTAAAACATATCCCGGGACGAATCATCTAATCCGTGGTACCACCCGAATTGACAGGCGCCTTTGCCTATCCACTCTTGTCACTTAACGCGTGCAACGTGTCATCCTAGCTACATGTGATATTCTGCAGTTCAGATCACCTGCTCCGGAGTGTTCCCTTCGCCAGCTTCCGCAAACAGCGCTCTCAGTCGGTGACGCTGTATTCCTGTCGTTTCCCTTGGCAAGAGTCTCTTTCATAGCATTTACAAAATAGTTTTTCAACTTAGGTTTATAATATTCGCACAAATCAAATCTGTCAAGCGTTTTTTATTGTAACAGTTCAGCCATGGACATATCCGAGCGCAAAAATCATGCTTGCATGATTTTTCGAACGAATATGTTCATGAGATGAGCGCCGGTTTATGAGCAAAGGGGGGGCTAGTTGCATGCACTCTTGAACTGATTCCAGATCTCCGCATGCAGATCCTCTGCCTCCTGGGAGATATTCTGCACGATCTCGCCCTCCGCTGCATCTTCCGGCAATACGATCATTTTCTTCATGTCGTCGGAAATATACTCTTCCGCAGCTTTGTTGGTGCAGTAGTAGCCGATATACTCATAGCATTTCGCCGCATTCTCAGGATCGTTGATATAGTCCAAAAATGCATAAGCCGCATCTGCATTGGGTGCCTGGGAAGGTATAAATCCGGCCATGATGCCGAAGCCCAGTCCCTCCTTGGGATATACCACTTCCAGATCCGGTCTCGCCTGCAGTGCCGCAGATACCTGGGAAGTATACAGGAACGCTGCTGCCACCTCACCGCTGATCAGATAATCCTGCGTATTATTGTCATTGATCACACGGATATTGGGAGCCAGACTCAAAAGCTTCTCTCCTGCTGCCCGGATCACATCCAGGTCCTCGGTGTTGAAGGATTCTCCCATGGTCTTTAAGGTGATGCCGTCGATAACACGATAGTTTGCCGTCAGTGCCACGTTATTTTCCAGTGCCGGATTCCACAGATCCTCATAGCCTGTGATCTTCACATCCGTCAGTCCCGGATCGTATACGATCAGAGGAATGCCCGCTCCGTAGGGCACGGTATATTCGTTCTTCGGGTCATAGAACTGAGACATAAATACAGGATTCAGGTTATCATAAGTACTGATCCTGGAAGTATCCAGCTTCTGAGCCAGGCTCTCCTGAATGGCCAGCTCAATGATATAGTCATCCGCAATGACCAGATCGTAATCACTGCCCCTGGTTTCTTCCAGCTTCGCCAGCATATCCTCATCATAGTCAAAATTAGAATAATTGATACGGATACCGGTCTCTTTTTCAAAACCATCTAAAATCTCCTGGGGGAACATGCCGTCCCAGGTATAGAGATTCAGTTCTCCCTTATCTTCTTTACCGCCTGCTCCACAGCCGGTAAACAACGTGGCCAGCATGGTCGCTGCCAACAGCATTGCCAGCTTTTTCTTCATAATCTCCTCCTTCGATACAGTTCTCCTGCATCATCTGCTATACATTTTTATGTTGTTACTTATCCGCAATTGCATTTGCGGAATCGTTCTTTCTTCATTTTCCCCCGGCAGCTTTCTCTACAGCTGTCTGCGACTTACATCCCAGCACATACGCCCCCGCCAGACACAACAATATCACAAACAGCATGACCGTGGCAAGTGCATTGATCTCCGGTGTCACACCGGTCTTTAGTTTCGTGTAGATCTTCACCGGCAGGGTATTGACCTTCGGTCCAGTGACAAAAATACTGATCACCACATCGTCGAAGGACATGGCAAATGCAAGCAGCACTCCCGACAGGATCGCCGGAAGAATCTGTGGCAGGATCACATCCCTAAATACCTGCCACTTCGTAGCTCCCAGATCCAGCGCCGCCTCTTCCAGCGACCGGTCCATTCCCACCAGTCTCGCCCGTACCATAGTGAACACATAGGGCACACAGAACGTGGTATGGGCGATCACCAGCGTGACCATACCAAAGGGCAGTCCCATCAGGGAAAATACGGACAAAAATACCATGCCCAGAATGATCTCCGGGATCATGATGGGGAGTGTGGACACATAGGCCACGGCATCGTCCAGTTTCCGTTTTCTACGGCTCATCCCCAGTGCTCCCGAAGTGCCGATCAACACTGCAAAGGCACAGCTAAGTACCGCAAGGATCAGGCTGTTAATCAGTGCTTCCCCCAGATCTCTGTCCCGGAACAACTCCCGGTACCATTTCAGGGAAAAGCCCTCCCACACGGAAGTCAGCTTGGAGGCATTGAAGGAATACACCACCGTCAGCAGGATTGGAATATAGGTCAGCACTGTGATCACCGCCACATATACAAAGGGCCATTTTTTCTTTTTCATACGCTACATCATCCCTTCCAGCTGTGAGGTTCCGGTGATCTTGCGGTACAGACGGATCATCACCGAAGTCAGTATCATCAACACCGCAGACAGCGCCGCCGCAAAGGGCTGATTCCGTCCCTTGGTGATCTGTTCCTGAATCACACTGCCCACCAGCACGATCTTATTGCCGCCCAGGATATCCGCTATGAAAAACAGTCCCATGGACGGAATAAAGGACAGCACCACGCCGGACAAAAGTCCCGGCAGCGTCAGCCGGAAGCTGACGGTCCAGAAGGCTTTCCACGCCGAGGCTCCCAGATCTCTGGAGGCTTCCACCAGAGAGGCATCCAGCTTCTCCGCACTGGAATACACCGCCAGGATCATAAAAGGCAGTAGCGAATAAACCATTCCCACTACCACTGCCGGATAAGTGTAAAGCAGCTTTAACGGCTGCTTCGTCAGGTGCAGCCCCATCAGGATCTTATCCAGTACACCATTGCTGCGAAAGACAATAATCCAGCCGTACAGGCGGATCAGCGCACTGGTCCAGAAAGGGATCATAATGAGCAACAGCATCCTGCGCTTCCAGACAGCGTTCATTTTTGCCATGAAATAGCCGTACGGATATCCGATCAGCGCCACGAAAAAGGTGGCGGTAAATGCCAGCTTCAGAGACTGCCAGAAAGTATCCAGATACAGCGGTTCCAATATTCTTTTGTAATTGTCCAGCGTGAACGTAAAGTCCACACCCCAGACCTGTGCTCTCTGTAAAAAGCTTAACAGAAACAGATACAGGATCGGCAGTGCCACAAACAGGATCGTGAACACATACATGGGGATCAGCAAGCCGATGTCCCCAGCCTTTCTGCCGTTACTTGTTGTTTTCGTCTTTGTCATTATCTATTACCTTTACTGCGTGGGGCTCCTCCCAGCCGATCCGTACCTGCTGTCCCGGCTGCAGATCATTGTCGATTCCATAGCGGCTGGCGGTCAGAGTCTGTCCGTCCGGCAGACGGAACAAAATGCGTAACTGCCCTCCGGCAAAGCTTTTTTCCACCACCACAGCTTCCCGGGTGCAGACAGTCTCTCCGTTCATCAGAATGTTTTCCGAACGGATGGCAAACGTCTCTCCTCCCAGACGGAGGATATTGGCATTTCCCACGAAATCCGCCACATAGCTGGTCTTCGGCTGATAATACACCTCATTGGGTGTCCCCAACTGTTCCAGCACGCCTTCATGCATGACGCCGATGCGGTCGGACATGTTGATAGCCTCTTCCTGATCATGGGTGATATAGATAAAAGTAATCCCCAGACGCTTCTGCAGCCGTTTCAATTCCAGCTGCATCTGTCTGCGCAGCTTCAGATCCAGTGCTCCCAGCGGTTCATCTAACAGCAATACTTTCGGCTCATTGATCACCGCTCTGGCAATGGCAATGCGCTGCTTCTGTCCGCCGGAAAGCTGATCCGGCATCCGTTTTCCGTACTCTTCCAGCTGGACCAGACGAAGTGCCTGTTCTACTTTTCTCTCGATCTCTGCCTTCGGAACTTTGCGGATCTTCAATCCATATCCTACGTTGTCCGACACATTCATATGCGGAAACAGGGCATAATTCTGGAACACCGTATTGACATCCCGTTTGTTCGGCTCACGGTTCGTAATGTCCTGTCCTTCCAGGATTACCTGCCCGGCATCCGGCAGCTCCAACCCCGCAATAATACGCAACGTCGTGGTCTTGCCACAGCCGGAGGCACCTAACAGCGTAATAAATTCTCCCTGTCCGGCTTCTAAGTCAATGCCCTTTAATACTTCTGTATTATCAAAAGATTTCCGGATCTGCCGCAGTTGTAATATACTTTCGCCCATGCACCGGCTCCTTTCCTCATTTTCGTATATCATTTTTGATACAGATTCTACCGTATTTTTTTATCTCAGTCAATCCTTTATCCCCAGGCAATAAAAACGATAGAAACAGGCTGCCGGCTTCAGAGCCGCCAGAATATCAGGCATTAAAAAAATGCCAAGCCACAGGTTTTCATCCTGGGCTCAGCACCATATTTTACAGCTCAACAACCCGGTCATTCACCTGTGTAAAGCTGCCTCCGTCCATATTTTTACGTACAAAGGGAACACCCCTGCGCACATAGTATACATTATCCTGAAGCAGGGCATCCGGATTCTCTGACGGGCTGATCGTACCACCGAGATCATCATAGCTGATATTATTGCGGAAGGTATTATGGATCGCCTCCTGCAGACAGAACATCACACAGCCGCCCTCATTCTGTCTGCTGTAATTAGATTCATACACCGTTCCGTCCCCGGAATCCGCATCATATGCCATGCCATCCTGATTGAGTCTGGTGTCTGTGACTTCATTATAACGAAACAGGGCGTCCTTGCATTTCCAGGGCCAGATCCCGGCTGCCACTTTTCCCATCCGGTCGCCCGGCTCGCAATAGATCCTGTCATTGATCTCGCAGGCCACAGAGTCTGCCATATTATGCTCCACCAGAGGACGCAGGGCATACATCGGCGTGATCCCATCTCCACCGGCCTCTTTTACATAATTATTCCGTATCTGCATATTTTCATGCCCATAGTTCAGAAAAACGGCTTCCTTAAGCTCTGCTCCCCGGAACTTATCATGGGCATAAGTATAGCCTGCTGCAATTCCCCAGCGGCTGACCCGGTGCACGAAGCATCCTTCAATAACGATATCCCGATACCGTGCCACACCCGTCCGCTCCTCACATTCCGGACGGAGCGCTGTCATATAGATCCCACCGTTGTTCATGTGCTTATCGTAGACATTCCCATGGACATCATGGATCCACAGATTCCTAAGTATGATGCCGCCCCGCACCCCTTTGTCCTTAGCCACCACAGCCACACCGGTACGGTTCATTTTCTCACCCAGGCTATAGCGCTCTCCCGGGATCATGCTGCCTTCATTCGTGATCTCCAGATCCTCGACCACAATATGCTCTGCATCGTACAAAAGCACTGCAGAAGATACATAGCCGTGATACACATGCGTAGGTGAATCCAGCGGAGTCCCATAATCCTGATACCAGATCCCCTGTCCGCAGGCATCGATCCGCGGCGGTGCCTCTGCTGTGCCGTATGCTCCGATCACGATCGGTGCCTCTTTCGTACCGCTGTCTGTCACATGCAGATATTGTCCGTAAAATACACTGCCCCGCTCTAACAGGACACGGTCTCCCGGCTGCAGGCTTCTTCGATTAATAGCAGACAGACTGGCAAACGCCGTACTGCACGTCCGTCCGTCATTTACATCACTGCCTGTTCTCTGACTCACATAATATGTCGCGGATAAGCTTGTCATATGCATCCTCCCGTAACCGTTTCTCAATGATCTGTGACACCTCCTCATAGGTAAAATGATCCCCATGATAGCGTCCGAACAGATCTCTGTTCTGTTCGTAAAAGTCCCGCTTCTCCTGCTCCGTGAAATCCGGGCAATAGCCGCCTTCCCGGACCTTCTCACACGGCTGTACAAAATCCAGCTTCAGGCGGGTCAGCTCATATTGCAGATACGCCGGTGCGGAAAAATAATGCGGTCCGTAGAAGCGCTGTCCTTCCTGTTCCATTCTCCGCAGCTCTTCGTTGTGCTTCTGTCGTCTGGCCTTTAGTCCCTCCATGGAGGGATCCTCGATCAGGCCCATTCTATGCGCCAAAAGGAAGGCTCCCTGAGCCTTCCTGATATGCGCCTGTGTCATAGTTTCCTGTTTTGGCATTTTCTGTTGCATTATTTCACTGCTCCCGTAATTCCATTTGCAAAGCTCTTCTGTAAACACAGGAAGATGATCGCCGTAGGAAGTGTACAGATCAATACTCCCAGCATCAGCATACCATAATCCACACTGTATCCACTCTTCAGATTGGCTACTAACATCGGCATGGTGATCGCCTTGCTGTCCTGTAAAATGATCGTCGGCCACAGATAATTGTTCCACGCATTCATAAATGTAACCGTCATCGCCGCTCCATAGGTAGATTTCATCACCGGAATGAACATCCGGAAGAAAATCTGTATTTCGCTCAGACCTTCCAGTCTGGCAGCCTCGATAATATCATGAGGGAAAGAACGTGCCGCCTGTCTGAAAAGCATGATCATAAACGGTGTCGAGATGGATGGCAGTGCCAGTGCGATCCAGGTGTTTACCAGCTTCCAGGAGGTAAACATCTTGAACAGGGGGATCATGATCGCTACGAACGGAAGCATCATTGCCAGCAGCAGAATACTCATCAGAATATCCTTGCCCTTATCATGATAGATCTCAAATCCATAACCGGCAATGGAACAGATCAGCAGTGTCACAACCGTGATCACGATCGCATTGCGGAAGGAGTTAAACATCGCAAGTCCCAGATTCTGCATGTCGACCAGGGTCTTGAAATTCTCGATCAGATAGGTTCCCGGGATCAGCCGTCCTCTTACCACATCAATACTCTGGTTGGTCGCACCGCACAGCATATAATACAGCGGAAATGCCGACAGAAAACTTGCTATCACTAAGATCGTGTAGGAAATGATTTGTTTGAATTTAGTCACGTTTGTCACCCACCTTCATCTGAATTGCAGACAGAACCGCTACCATCACAAGTATGCATACAGACAACGCTGCCGCATAATTAAATTTCGGTGTCTCCACAAAGGAGATATTGTAGATGTAATGCGCCAATGTCATTGTAGATTTTCCGGGACCGCCTGCTGTCAGGTTCATAGACTCATCGAACAGCTGCAGTGTTCCCGAAGTAGACATGATCGCCGTCATCAGAATGGTCGGCTTTAACAACGGTATCGTGATCTTCATAAACTGCTGGAACGGTGTCGCTCCGTCAATGTAGCTTGCTTCATATACAGAATAATCGATATTCTGCAATCCTGCCAGATAGAATACCATATTATATCCGGTCCATCTCCAGATCAGTGCGATCACGATGACCCAGCGCGCCGGCCATGTACTCTGGAACCAGTCCACAGAAGACAGTCCGATGGCCATCAGCACTCTGTTGACCACTCCATCCGGAGCAAACAATGACTTAAATATCATGGAATAAGATACCAGTGACGTTGCACACGGAAGAAAGATCAAAGTGCGGAAAATACCTTTCCCTTTTATCTTAGGATTATTCAGCAGCTGCGCCAGCATCAGTGCGAGCACAAGCATGATCGGTACCTGAATCACAAAATAAAAGAAGGTATTGAACAAGCATTGCTGGAATGTTTTATCCTTGAAGATTCTGGCATAATTCGCTACACCATTAAAGACTCCTCCTGTCTTCCGGAAAGAAAGAAGGATGGCCTGTGACATCGGATAGAAACAAAATACAAATATTAAAATCGATGCCGGGAGCAGGAATGCCCATCCGGTCAGATTATGCCTTTTTTCCAAACTTAATTTTGCTTTCTTCTTTTCCATGTTTCTCTCCTACAACAGTACCGGGAACGCACTGCTGCACCCCCGGTACTATCCAGTTTCCATACTCTGGTGATTATTCAGCGATATTAAACTCTACGGTATCCTGAGCGTTTTTGATCTCTGTATCGATATCAGCGTTCTTCTGGACAACGTTGGTGATTGCATCTGTCAGTGCGCTTCTGATGTCAGAGTAGTATGCACCGTAGTCAATTCCGGGAACATGTCCGGCGAACTCTACGATATCCTTGTACACTGCCTGACCGCCGTAGAACTCATTGCCCTCATTATAGGTCTCAGACTGTGCTGCGGGCAGGTAACTTGCGATCGCTCCTGCATTTACCAGCAGATCATCGTATAAATCTACATCCGCACCAAAGGTAGCGTTCAGGAAATCAAATGCCAGATCGGTATTTTTGCAGTTAGAAGATACTGCCCAGCTTGCACCACCGCAGTTAGCGTAGTTGGTTGCGCCTTCTACATCATCTAACTTAGGCATATTCACGATTGCCCATTTACCTGCCTGATCCTCTGCTGCCTGAATGGAGGACATGATCCAGCAGCCCTGGATAACGCCTGCAGCAGTACCCTTGTTCATGGAAGCGATATACTGATCCCAGTCGGTATAATCTGCCATGATTCCTTCATCGATCAGCTGCTTATAGGTCTCGATTGCTTTCTTCAGTGCTGCGTTGTCAACCAGTGTCACCTTTCCATCCACCATGGGAGAAGCGCCTGCAGACTGTAACATCTCGATCACAATCTCAGAACCGCCGGAGCAGGTCAGCATGGGAACATCATTCGCAGCCATTACCTTCTTGGACAGCTCCATGAACTCAGACCATGTGGTATCCTTGAAATCTTCTACCTTAAGGCCTGCTGCTTCTACCATATCGGAACGGATCGCCATGATGGTAGCACCATTATCAAAAGGAATACCATAATGTGTTCCATCTACAGTGGAGTCAGCCAGCTTACCCATGGAAAACTGGGAGAAATCAATTCCGCAGTCATCCAGTGCTGTGAAGATTCCGGGATAATTGGTTGCATTTTTGTGGAAGGAATAATCCTGCATCAGGAAGATATCAGGTAAAGTGCTGTAATCACCTGCTTCAGCCGCTGTGATCAGAGCAGTCTCGATATCGCTATATACCTTCTCCTGAATGTCTAACTTGAAGTTGGGATGATCCACCTGATATGCCTTCTCTGCCTGCTTCATTGCATAGACATTGAAGTTAGGATCCCAGCACCATACGGTCAGTGTCTCGTCTTCTGCGGAAACAGTCGTTTCTGCTGCTGCCTCTGTTTCCTTGGATGTCTCGCTGGGTGCTGCGCTCTGCACATCATTGCCGGCAGGCTTGCTGCCACATCCGGTCAGCATGGACATAGCCATTGCCGCTACTAAGAGCACGCTTAATACTTTCTTTTTCATCTTAAATAACCTCCTTATACTTGTAAAGTACTACCTTATAAAATATGAAACGCCTTTTGCCTTCCATAAGTTACCTGTCTTCCATATCGTCCACCCAACGCATTTCGCCGGGTTTCAGATCCAACACATATGCACATTTTCCTTTGATATACAGCTCTGTGTGCTGTGCCTGTGCCGAGTTGTTGATCACTGCGATCTTGCCGGTCTTCTGGAATACCGTTACTTCGGTATCCACATTCGTTACATAGTAACGTTTCATCTCCTGCTCCATGCCGGCTGCATAATAGATTGCCCGAAGCAGAAGCCTGCAGTTCTGGGGAGAATACGGAAGACCTGCAAAATATACGCTATGTCCTCTGCCATATTCATTGACTACCAGCTGGCTGTATTCCCCATCCATCGCGAGGATCTGATAATGTTTGCCCTGTGCATAGACACGGCTGGTGCCCTCGCCGAAATCTAAGGCTCCTTCAATATCCTCTAAGATAAAGTGATCGTCATTTTTCTCATTGTATTTGTCCGTGCTGAGAGAGAAGCACATCTCGCGGTCTACACCGAGCACATCGGACAATTGGAAATATCTTCCCTGATACTGATAAGCGGTAGGCTCACCCACACCGATGAAGCCGCCTCCCTGATCCACAAAGCGTCTGATATTGGTCAGGACCTTTTCGTCGATCCAGTTCTCCGCGCCGCTGAATGCGGTGTACGCATCCCCGACATTAATGATGACCTTGATCCCCTCAGGGATGCCATTCCTGACATCATCAAAGGAAATGAACTCGACCTCAAAAGGCATTCCGCTTAAGCATTCCAGTACTCCCTCTGCGGAATAGGTTTCCCTGTGCCAGATCGCATGATGTACCTGATTGGACATCCACCTTCTCTGACTGCCCCAGCAGTTCAGGATCGCCACCTTGAAAGGTGCCACATAGGAAGTTGTCCCCTGCATATTTTCATGGATCTCCCGAAACTGTGTTACTACATTTTGTATTTCATCAATGAAACCGGGCCAATTACTTGCCAGCTTCAGATAACCGCCATATCCGATCCTGTCCAGGGGAGACCTGAGTAATGCACGCCTTGCTTTACGCCAGTTATCCCTTGCCTCTCCGATCGGGTCACCGCCCTCGCAGAACACATCCGGGAAAAAGTAAGGCAGCAGCCGTCCTTCGGTATAATCCACTCCCTTGATATCAGAGATCATTCGAAGCGTCACACCGCTTCCGACAGAGCCTACCACTGCATCCAGTCCGATGCCTGCGAAATATTTACCGTAGGGCTCTGTTCCGATCCAATGATCTCCGAGGAACATCATAGCTTCCTTGCCATAAGAATGTACAATATCTACCAGTTCCTTGGCCAGCGCACATACCTCGATCTGCTGAAACTCTATAAAATCCAGGAACTGCCTGCTGGGAACGCGGAACATGCTGTTGTGATATCCTTGATCCACAATGTACTCCGGGCGGAATTTGTAGCCTGCCCATTTCTCAAACTGTTCCAGGATATAGGGGCTCACACTTGCGCTGTATCCGAACCACTCTACAAATTTTTCACGCTTCTTGTCATCGAAGGTCAGTGTGAACTGATGGAAAAAGGTAGTGAAGCGGACAACGTCGATATGAGGATTGTCCTCGCACCATTTTCTCAGCTTGTCTTTGACATACTGTTTGGTCTTGGGCTGTCTCACATCGTAAGTCAGCTGATGCGGTGTATCCTTCCAGTCATTCGTGATAAAATTGTACATGTGTACCGGATCCCAGATCAGAAATGCCAGGAAGCTTACCGTATACTCATGATAGGGGATCGTACGGATCTCCACCTCACCGGATGCCTCATCAAATTCCCATGCATCCGTCGGCACTACCTCACCGGTCGTTCTGTCGATCACTTCCCACCAACGCTTCGGATCGTCCAGCGTGTTGACCTTAAGCTGCTCCGTATGGAAGCCTTCCATCAAACGGATGCGGAGTGTTTCCCCTCTGGCGGTGATGCGGTTGCTGATCAGGTATTCCTGCTGGATCTCCTCCGGATGCTTCATCGCCCACTCATTATCCTTTCTCGTGGTATAATAAGTTGCGTATTTCTTCACCGGCTCTGACAAAAGTGCTTCCGGCATTTCGGTTCCGTCACAGTCTCTTAAAGCGTCTGCACCCAGAAGATTTTTTAAGCGTATCGTTTCGTCAATGATGTCTGCATCGGTCGGCAGCGTCAGTCTTCCTGTCATCGCATGGTTTCCTCCCATCACTTTTGTACTATCTTGCAGCTGATGACTAAAGTATATCGGCTTCCTGACCTGATATCAATTTCTTTGTTGCTTGTTTTGTTATGTTTATTGCTATTTTGTTACTAAAATGGTGGATTTTCTGAAATGATTATGTATAATATGCTTATCCAGATCATACATAATTTTATTTTTTCGTCTTTTTTACGAATGTTTTTGTGAAATGTTGTTCTTTTTATATATTTAATATAAAAAATATGATGGATTTGAAAAAGTGCACAATAAAAATAAGATAAAGAAGGTATCTATTTATGAGTAATGAATTTATCAATATCGGCTCCGCAAACAGTTCCCCGGAACATTTCCAGCTTCGTTATATCTCCATCTCCAAATACGAAGGTGACTGGCAGTCCCTTCCGCATACCCACCACTTTTCAGAACTGTTCTATGTCCTGCGGGGCGAGGGCGCCTTCTATATAGAGAACGAAAAGGTGCCTGTGAAGACGGATGATCTGGTCATCATCAATCCCTATGTAGAGCACACGGAAAAAACACTTCCCAACGATCCCATGGAATATATCGTATTCGGTGTGGACGGACTTGCATTTTCTTTTTCCGGTGCAGGGCAGGACAATCCGAAGGGATACAGCTTCTATAGCTACGGCTCTGACAAAAAACAGTTCATCAACTTCGCCCAGCTGATGATGCAGGAATTCCGCGACAAGCTTCCCGGCTTTGAACAGGTGTGCCACGGACTGCTCCAAGTGCTTCTGGTATATATTTCCCGGAAGCAGAATCTGTCCGTCATCTCTGACTCCTCCTTCCAGTTGTCCAAGGAATGTGCTCTGGCGAAGCGTTATATCGATTCCAACTATTCCCAGAACATTACACTGGATTCCCTGGCGGAGATCACACATATCAACAAATTCTATCTGGCACACTCCTTTACCGAATGTGTCGGACAGTCTCCGATCAATTACCTGACAGACCGGAGGCTGGAAGCCTGCAAGGGGCTTCTGGTATCCTCCAATCTGTCGGTAGCTCAGGTAGCCACCAGCGTCGGCTTTTCTTCGCAGTCTTATTTCTCGCAGATCTTCCGTAAAAAGACCGGCATGACACCGCGCCAGTACCGGAGCCGGTATGCCAGAAAATAATGTGTACACTCATAAAAGACCTCACTGCCGGCGCATCTGCCGACTGTGAGGTCTTTTATAATGGACATTTATTCACTTATTTGATCCATCCCCAGCATAATCCCAGGTATTCCACCAGAAAATACATGCCCCGCAGCCATACCAGCACGGCACAGCCATAGAACATCCAGGCATTTTCCTTCTGTCTGTCCACGATTTTTCCCGTCATGGACAAAGTGGCACAGATGAGTAATGTCATCGTTCCGAAAGCCGCCCGATCCGGATAGTGTGGGGACAGGATCATGGCACCCCAGGACAACAGTGCCCCCAGCAATAACAGCACTGTATTTCTGCCCAGGTTTTCCTTCAGAATGCCTTTGCAGACGATCAGTGCAAATACCGTAAGCAACAGGGCAGGGAACAGATACTCCATAACTCCCTTCGCTTCTGCGTAGCAGCGCAGATACATTCTCCACAGCAGGCTGTAGGCTTCTTCCCCCGTCTCCCCGCTGCGGACAAAATTGCCCGGTGCAGTGATCATCAGAATGGTTCCCGCCAGGCAGCTGATGTTTCCCAGATACATCCACACCGGAGCTTTTTTGTGCTCTCTGTGTCTTAACAGGATCACCAGAAGACTCAGGAGCCATACCGCAGGCCCCATATTCTCATTGCTCCAGCCTGCGATCAGTCCCAGTGGAAGGATCCAGATGACGATGCCGGGAAGATTTTTCTCCTCATATTTCAGATAGCAGAACAAAAATGCCAGAAGAAATCCTGTCATGTACAGATAATTCGCTGCACCTGCTTCCCAGAACATGCTCATTTTCCAGTTGGCATTCAATCCCAGGATCATCCCAATCGCTGCGAACCAGTACGAAAATCCGCGTCTGCCGGACACCTCACAGGCCAGCCAGCCCAGCAAAAGCGTCATGCCTGTATTCAGGATATCCGCCCAGTGTTCTCCGGCCAGCAGGATCAGCTGTAACAGGCCATGAGCCATACTTCTGCCGCCCCAGTTGAAATAATGCCAGATCTGCGCACGGATAATGTCACTGAGATTCCGGATCGGTGTATCCGCATACAATACCGTCGAATACCACTCATCATCCATCATAAATTCGATCTCATAGTTGACGCGCCACACGATCAGTGCTGTCAATGCGATCAGTACCGGGCTGATCCACCGGATTGCTTTTTTCTGCTTTTCCTGCATATATCTGCTCCATTCCTCTTATGGCAAAGAACGGCTGCCTATAACTGAATCTTTTTCAGACGATCCACTGCCTCCACGGTATTCTCATAGCTTCCGAAAGCCGTCAGACGGAAATAATGCTCTCCGCTGGGTCCGAAACCGGATCCGGGCGTACCCACCACGTTGACATTCTCCAGAAGGTAATCGAAGAACTCCCAGCTGGTCATGCCGTTAGGCGCTTTCAGCCAGATATAGGGAGCGTTCACACCGCCGGATACCGTGAAGCCCGCTTCCTGCAAGCCCTTCAGGATATACTGTGCGTTGTTCATGTAATAAGCAACCTGCTCCTTCAGCTGTGCCTTGCCTGCTGCAGAGTATACTGCCTCACCGGCGCGCTGTACGATATAGGGTGCTCCATTGTATTTGGTGCCGTGTCTTCTTGCCCACAGTGCATGGAGGCTCACATCCCCGCTCTTTAAATCCTTGGGGATCACGGTAAAGCCCAGACGCACTCCGGTAAAGCCGGCATTCTTGGAGAAGGAACGGAACTCGATAGCACAGGTTCTGGCTCCTTCACATTCATAGATACTGTGAGGCACATCCGGTTCGGAAATATATGCTTCGTATGCCGCATCATAGAGAATGACAGCGCCTACCTTATTGGCATAGTCCACCCACTCCTGCAACTGCGCCTTGGTAATGGTGGCACCGGTAGGATTATTGGGGAAGCACAGATAGATCAGATCCGGGGTCTCCTTCGGCAGCTCCGGTGCAAAACCGTTCTCTGCCAGACAGGGCATATAGATCACATCACTCCAGGTCTCGGACTTCGGATCGTAAGTGCCGGTTCTGCCCGCCATAACATTAGAATCTACGTATACGGGGTAAACGGGGTCACATACTGCGATCTTGTTGTCCAGACTGAAGATCTCCTGAATATTGCCACAGTCACATTTTGCTCCGTCCGATACAAAGATCTCGTCCGGTGCAATGTCACAGCCTCTTGCCTTATAATCATTCTCTGCAATGGCATTGCGCAGGAATTCATAACCAAGGTCGGGAGCGTAACCATGAAAAGTCTCCGCTTTTCCCATCTCATCCACTGCACCGTGCAGCGCATCAATGATAGCGGGCGCCAAAGGCTGTGTCACGTCACCGATGCCCAGACGGATGATCTTCTTGTCCGGGTGTGCTGCGGAATACGCACTTACCTTTTTGCCGATGGTGGAAAATAAATAGCTTCCGGGAAGTTTTAAATAGTTGTCGTTTACTTTAAACATAGTACGTTCTCCTCTCTATTATCCCTGGTGCAGTATTGCTGTCACCTTGCTGTCGTAAATAAGCAATTTTTCCGCACTACGTGCTATCAGATGGAGTACGGGTCCACTTCACCTTCAAATACGATCTTCGCAGGACCGGTCATGTAGACCAGATTCTCCTTGCGGTCCCATTTGATGTGCAGTTCACCGCCTAATAGTTTAACAGTTATTTCCTCGTCCGTCAAACCATTTAGTACACAAGCCACCGCCGTGGCGCAACATCCGGTACCACAGGCAAGGGTCTCCCCGGTGCCTCTCTCCCAGACGCGCATAAACACATTTTTCCGATCCAGAATCTCTACGAATTCGGTATTGGTCCGGTTAGGAAAACAGGTATGATGCTCAAACTTCGGGCCGATCTTCTCAATGTCAAGATCCTTTACCCCTTCCATAAATACGATGGCATGGGGATTGCCCATGGATACACATGTCATGTGGTATTCCGTGTTGTCTACCATGATGGGAGCATTCACTACCGCCGGTCCGTCTGCCGTCTCCTGTGTGGCTTCCACTGTTACCGGCACCTCTGCCGGAGCAAGGATGGGATTTCCCATGTTCACCTGTACCAGCGTCACCTGTCCTCTGTCCGTGGCGGTCTTTCCCTCCACGGTGAGTTTCAGATATTTTATTTTTCCGGCGCTGACGATGGTAATGTCCTTCTTGTCCGTCAGTCCCTTGTCGTAGACATATTTTGCCACGCAGCGGATGCCGTTGCCGCACATCTCCGAACGGCTGCCGTCCGCATTATACATTTCCATCTCAAAATCCGCTTCTTCCGCCGGATTGATAAAGATCACACCGTCGCCGCCGATTCCGAAATGTCTGTCACTTAAGCTTCTTACGATCTCCGGCTTCTCTTCCGCTGAAAGCTTCTCCGTAAAGCCGTTGACATATACATAATCGTTGCCGCAGCCCTGCATTTTTGTAAATTTCATGGATTGCTGTTCCTCCTGTTGTTCTCTTTCACATATCATGTCTGTAACGCCCGGATCCCTGTAATCATTTCCGGGCCGTCCTGCTTACTCCGTCATCATGGACAGCACCATCTGTGCCGTCTCCACCAGATTGGTACCACTGTCCATACTGGTCTTCTGAAGGTAGCGGTGGGCTTCTTCTTCCGTCATATGATTTCGTGCCATCAGTAATTCCTTGGCATCCTTGATTGTTTTTTCATCCGCTGCATTCCGCACTTTCGGCTGCATACGGCGTTTTCTTCTGCGGCGTTCCACACCTTCCGCCATCAGGTTCACGGTATTGATCAGGTCCTGTACCTTTAACGGCATGGAAAGACATACGATGCCATTGCCATAGCATTCACTGATCAGATTCTGGGATGCCATCAGCAGCATCTCGAAACCTTCCGGCAGATCTTCATGTAGTTCTGTGTATATCATGTCCGCCAGCTTGTAGCTGCAGATCACAATACCGTCGTTCAGACCGTCCGCCTGACTGATAGCCTGAGTGCCTGTGGTACAGATACCCGTGACCTGAAAGCCACTGCGCACCAGAATATTCTTGACGCCTTTGGCTTCCTCCAGCTTCGGCAGTACGACAATAATGTTCGTCATCGGCCCACCTCCTTTCTTCTGTGTTTTTTATACCATCCTACAAAAGAAAGGACTCTTTTAATACTTATACAGATACTCCTGAATCTCCCATTCGGATACCTGAGAACGGTACTCATGCCACTCTTTCCGCTTGGCATCGATGTATTTTCCGGCAATATGATCTCCAAGCACTTTCTGAATGAAAGTATCCTTCTCCAGTTCCTCCACTGCCTCCAGAAGTGTGCCGGGCAGCTGATCGATATGCAATTCCTCACGTTCTTTTTCTGACAGGGCAAAAATATTGGCATTGATGCTCTGAGGCGGCTCTATTTTCTCCTGGATGCCCTCTAATCCTGCACTCAGGCAGACTGCCAGTGTCAGATAAGGGTTAGCAGCAGAATCGGGACTACGCAGCTCGATACGGGTGCCCTCTCCGTCTGCAGCAGCCGGAATACGGATTAAGGGGCTGCGGTTCGTCGTGCTCCATGCAATGTAGACCGGTGCCTCGAAACCGGGTACCAGACGCTTGTAGGAATTCACCAGCGGATTCGTAATGGCTGCCATTCCTTTGATATGTCTCATGATACCGCCGATGAAATAGTAAGCCTCTTCGCTCAGACCATTGGGATCGGAAGCATCCTGGAAAATGTTTTTTCCATCCTTCTGCAAGGACATATTGATGTGCATGCCGGAACCGTTGACACCGAACCTGGGCTTCGGCATAAAAGTAGCGTGCAATCCATGACGTCTCGCAATGGTGCGTACGGCCATCTTGAAGGTCATGATGTTGTCTGCGGTATGTAATGCCTCATCGTATCTGAAATCAATCTCATGCTGGGCCGGAGCCATCTCGTGATGGGAAGCCTCGATGACAAATCCCATATCCTCCAGATTCATGACAATGTCACGACGGGCATTTTCGCCGAAATCCAGGGGACCGATGTCGAAATACCCTGCCTGCTCATGGGTGTTAGTGGTAGGCATGGTATTTTCGTCCGTATTAAATAAGAAAAATTCACACTCGGGGCCTACCTCAAAAGTATATCCCATGTCCTCTGCCTGCTGCACCGCACGCTTTAACACATAACGGGGATCTCCCTCGAAAGGCTGTCCGTTGGGACGATATACATCGCAGATCATACGGGCCACTTTGCCCTGCTGGGGTCTCCAGGGGAAAATCTCCAGTGTCGACAGATCCGGATACAGATACATGTCGGATTCTTCAATCCGTGCAAAACCGTCAATAGCCGAACCGTCAAACATACATTTATTGCTCAATACGCGGTCCAGCTGGCTGGCTGTCACCGCAATATTTTTCAGATTGCCGAACAGATCCGTGAACTGCAGACGGATAAATTCCACATCCTCTTCTTCCACAAGACGGATGATGTCTTCCTTGGTATAATTATTCATCGTTACCCTCGTTTCTGCGCCGCCTGTCTGCTCCTTTTCCACGGGGCGGACGCATCCGTGAAAAATACTTGTCTTAACTATAGCAATGCCTGTTTTGTCTTGTCAATGTGAAGTTCTCCTTATTTGCTGTACTATGAGTACCGGCCTCCGCATACTATTTATAAAGATCATCCCATCATTCCAAGGAGACTTAAGAATGAGTGCAAATACAAAGATCGTTGTCCTTCGCAGAAAAGAGCTGCTGTATACCGGAATCTTCGCTGCTCTGGGAGTGCTGTTCGTCATATTACTGTTAATGTTATTGCTGCCCGGAAAAGCTGCGGATACCTCCGGGGCACCGGATTCCCCTGACAGTACTGCCGAGACCGCTATGCCGGACAATGTGGCGGATCTCGGACGTATCCCGCAATCCGCACAGACGGAGGATGTCTCCACCGGGGCCGTTGCCGATACCGATGCTGTTCTGGATAATGCTTCCGGGCCTGTCGGTACTGATAATACATATATCCCGGGGATCTACACCACGGAGCTGATCCTCGGCAGCGAGACCGTGAATGTAGAGGTCATCGTAAACGACCACGCCATCACATCTTTAAGCCTGGCAGATCCCGATGAGACCCTGACCACCATGTATCCACTGCTGGAGCCCACCATGGATTCCCTGAGTGAGCAGATCTGCGAGACGCAGGATCTGAGTCAGGTAACGTATTCTGCGGAGACCAGATATACTTCCCTGGTGCTGCTGGAGGCTGTTAAGGCTTCACTGGAAAAAGCAAAGCCCAGTGCCACGCCGGAAGCAGCCTCCACCCCGGCAGCTTCCCCGGAGAATTCAGCGGCCACTTCACCGGAAACGGATGGGAAAGCAACGGAGCCGACAAAGGTACCGACGGCGGATATCAATCCGGCAGCATAAACACTTAGAAGCCTTGGCACACTACATCCACTGTACACAAAAATAAATGCTGACGCAAAAAAGGGCGCATGCCTCCCGGCATGCACCCCGTTGTGCGTTTTATTGTAATATTTTGTTTGCAACACTGAGTTTATTTTATACTATTTGTGGGGGAGATGCAAGGGAAAATTATTTCTCTTATTTGTATATATTGCAACATTTTCATTAAAAGTATTTTTGTTCAAATTAATTTTAATAAAATGCTTTTGAATAAATCTAAGTACAAGGTTTTCCTTGCCATTTTCGTATATATGTCCCATAATATTTTTATCAACATACAAAGGGTTTTCCCGCCTCAACACGGAGATTTCCATGAACATTTTATTTTACGATATGGGAAGTTACACGTATCAGGATACGCTGTATTATCTGAAGCAGCTTGGCCATACCTGCAAAACGTTATATTACCACTTCCCCAATAAATTCCATGACGATTTTTTCTGTGACCGCTTTGAGAAGCAATTGCAGTCCGATTCCTACGATGCCGTCATGAGCATTAACTTCTTCCCACTGGTCGCAACGCTGTGCCATGCGCATCAGATTCCCTATCTGGCATGGTGCTATGACAGTCCGCTGGAAGAAAAATTGGAAGAGTACTTCTCCTACGATACGAATCGCATTTTCCTGTTCGACCGTATCGAAGCCGAGCATTATCAAAGCCTCGGATATTCCCGGGTGTATCACCTGCCCCTGGCCGTCAATACGGACCGGTTGGACAGACTGCAGTTTTCCCCTGCACAGATGCAAAAGCACCGCTGTGATGTCTCCTTTATCGGCCAGCTGTACGAATCTCCCCTGCAGGTACTTCTGTATTCTGCGGACGATTATATCAAAGGTTACATCGAGGGAATCCTCCAGGCTCAGCTGCGGGTATACGGGTATTATTTTATTGATGAATTGATCACGGACGAGCTGTTGGATTCCGTGAATCAGTCTTTCCGGAAAATAGGGCAGACTTCCCTGACCTTGAACCGCAGAGGATTATCCTTTGCCATAGCCTCAGAGATCACGAACCTGGAACGGTGTTTCCTGCTGGAGCAGATGGGCGAATTGTTCAACACCCACTTCTATACTACGAAACCGCATTCCCTCAGTGACCATGTCATCTCCCTGGGTCCGGTAAAATATATGGAAGAAATGCCCTGTGTCTTCCGCTACAGCAAGCTGAACCTGAACCCCACACTGAAAAGCATCCAGTCCGGTATTCCCCTGCGTGCCCTGGATATCATGGGTGCAAAAGGCGTGCTCCTGTCCAACTTCCAGCCGGAGCTCGTAGAATATTTTGAGGATGGTCAGGATCTCATCCTCTACAGCAGCATGGAAGAAGCTGTGGAGAAGGCTGCGTATTACCTGGAGCATGACGATATCCGGGAACATATTGCACAAAATGGGTATGAGAAGATAAAAGAATACTTCACCTATCCTGATCGTATTCAAAAAATGCTGGCGACTATTTAAAACCTAAAAGGACATCATCAATCCCACTAATGATGTCCTTTTTACTACAATATGTAATTATACAATGTCTACTTCAGTAAATCCGCCAGATATATCTCTCCTTTTTTTAAAATCCTTTTTTTCTTGTATTCCTGAATCGTACTAACCAACATATCAATATCTGCAAAATACTCCCGAACAAATTCTCGGCTTTTAATCTTGTCCTTCATTTTTAGTACCTGTTTACAAAAAACACTAGGTGACATAGAACTGGACTTTTTTATGTACTCTTCGTATTTATCTTCCGCCAAAATTAATAGCATCTCAATTTCAGGAGATGTTACCACATTAATAACGTTATCCACTTTGTGTTCATATGCAGGACTTAATCGAAACCCTTCTGAGTGCGAATCCAAAACCCGAAGTACTGTAATTTTACTCTTAAATTCTTTTCTTAAATATCGCTGTTCAAACACTTTTGCGCTTCTGCAGCGGATAACTTCTTCATTCAGCATTTGTTCCCGCGTGAAAACAAGCAGGTTATTGTCCACAAGCATATCAATAATAGCAGTCTCAGCACCACCTTCGCAGATACATGCAACTATTGGAGATAAAGATGATTCTATCATTTGTTATCCTCCACTATAGTACCTGAAGCCAATGTTTTCTTCAATCTCATAGATGCTTCATAGGAAGGAACCGTCCCTTCCAGCATTCCACTCTGAAATACATCACTTTTTTTAATGTCATTTCGTTTTAAAATATGATGTAATTTTTGGATTGAAATTCCATCGTTATTTCTGGTCACGTAAATTCCGTCATTTCTATCTAACTCATCCAACAGCTCAACGTAATGAGTAGAATAGATTAATGTTGCTCCTCTTTTATTGACTTTCTCGTCCATGAAAAATCTAATCAGGGTTGCGACAATCTCCTTATTGAAATGATTTTCAATCTCATCAACGAGAAAATATCCACCTTTAATCAGCGCCATCCATGCCTGCATAAATACGTTCAGTCCCTTAATGGTGCCCGACGACAAATAGTGGCTTATGTTCTGTATTCCGCGCATAGAAATCGGCTCTTTATATTTCTTAAATTTAACAATTAATTCTGTTTCATTCGGATTAAATTTAATATATTCTATACTAGGGTCAAGAAACTGAATTAAAGCAGTCGGAAAATCCCCGAATGAATTCAAAATATTAAAATCTGTCCATTCTGTCATATCTCTAAAGAAAACATTTCCGGACTTTCCTAAAGCAATGACTATGCTAACATCATCCTTTAAAAACAAAAGCTGCTCTTCCGACGCATCTCTGGATTGATATAAATCATTATTCGCAAACTGAAATAAATTTGCCTTGGAAGTTATGGATCCCGCCTTACGAATATAAAGTCTCTCATGTAAAATGGTATATCTATCGACCGCGCCCTCCTCTTTTGTTACACCGATAACTGTCTCTAACAAACATACACCGGCTTTTTCATCATAAAAATATGTCTTTAATACTACGTTTGTAGATTTTTCCAAAATTACTTTGGTATCAATGGTATTGATTGCCTCCGCATTAAGCAAACTCATAACAAAAGAAATTAATTTAAGGGTGGTCGTTTTTCCGGATGCATTAACACCAACAAATGATAAAACATTATTTGTATAAGTATTCCCAAATGGATTATAAAGCATTGCTGCATTATCCGGGTATACTCTCTGCTCCGCATTAAAATCAATCACCGCTTTACCTTCAAAAAGAAAGATCCCCTCTGCTTCAATTCTCAATATTCTCATCTTTGCGTCTCCCATTATATCTACATTAATTATGATTTTGTTCTATCATTTTATCATTTTTATTTCTATTTTTCAATGCATAAAAACGTTTTTTCTGTTTTTATTATATCCGTATTTTTAAAATAAATTCATCAAAAATGCTGGTGACTATTTAATAGTCCCAGCATTTTTATGTAACGTAATGTTTCTAAACCAAATGGCATTCCGCCAATACTTCCTCCACCGCAGATCTCATAGCAGCCTCCACAGTCTCCTCTGATCCCTGCAGTGATTTCAAATACGGAATATCCGGATAGTGTTCTCTTAAGTATGTCACGTATTTCCTGTCTGCGCAGTAGAAAAACATAGAAAGACTCAGTTGCTTGGATAAGTATTTCTCGTTCTGCAGGTTCTCATGCAACAAAAAGTTCACGAACTTACTGTTGACCAAATTGTAGGAAATGCCGCCCATCAAAGTCGTCTGTTCAAACCCGACAAGATCAAACGTGATGATCAGGTCGAAGGGGTCCTTGGATAACAGTTCATGGGGATAATCTTTTTCGGAATTGCATGTTACGAGTTGCACACTATAATTCTGTTTAAGGTCATCACATAGTTTTTCTGCGTCATACAGGATTTTGGGTGTAATAATTAGTATTTTTAACATTAAGTCCGCTCCTATTTAGACAGTGCATGATCCAGCCATTTCTGCGATCTTTCTCTCTCCTGTCCTAACTTTTCACACACAATATCATAATTGATTTTTTCGAACAGTTTGTATTTGAAATACTTATGCTACTCTTGGCTTTTCTCCATGCTATGGACATCCATAAAAAAACTAATTATGATCAACAAAATGATTATGCCTATCGGAAACGCCGCAATAATAGACACCGATTGTAAACTATACATAGACTCTTCACTGAAAAGCAGTGCAATCGGAAGCAAAATAAATACAATTGCCCAAAATGTTCTGACTTTCTTATCCGGTTCTACATCTGATTTGATTTTTTTATAAGAATATACCGATATTACCATCGTAAGTGCATCAAATGTCGTTGCATAAAAGGCAATCATCGTCATAGACAATAATACTAATGCTACTTTAGGTAGTGGCAATGTCTTAAAAATGCACATAATAGCTGCCGAATAATCTCCGGTATCAGCAATCATTTGAGATACCGGAAGACCATACTTCATCTGCTGCGCTAAACCATAGTTTCCCAAAATAATAAATGAGGAAAAAGTTCCTAAAAGTCCCCACGCATAACCTCCCAGGATTGTTTCCTTAATAGTTCTGCCTTTGCTGATTTTACCTATAAAAAAGGGCGTTGCAACACACCAAACCATCCAATAAGCCCAATAATATACCGTCCAGTTCTGAGGAAAACTTGTTGTTCTCAACGGATCCATCCATGTAGCCATTCCTATAAAGTTCTGAACCAGGTTTCCTATTGCCGAAAAGCCTGTTTCAAGAATATAAGTGCATTCTCCCCCTCCGATCAGCACATAGACAAGCAATGTTATAAATAAATAGGAGCAGCTAGCTGCAAGTTTAGAAATTCCTTTCATCCCAAACCATACTGTCATTGTATAGATTGCTGCAATCACAAGCAATATTATCACTGTAATATTTGTACTTCTCTCCCAATGAAATACATAACATATTGCACTGGACAGTAACGGTGTTGCTAGCGAAAAAGTAGTTGCTGTTCCTGCTATTAACGCAAAAACAGCGACTAAATCAATTATTTTTCCCCATATACCATCTACTTTATCTCTAAGCAGAGGGCGACAAGTTTCCGAAAACTTCTGTCTGTTTCTTCCCCGCACATGAAGCATAAATCCAAATGCTACTGCTAATACGATATATAAACTCCATACAATGGGGCCCCAATGAAACAGTGGATATGTTGATGCCCACTTCTGTATTCCACCCAATTCCTCTATATATGGTTCATTCGCATATAATGCCCATTCACACAATGAATAGAACAGTATATCAGCTGCCATGGTAGATGTAAAAATCATCATTCCCCATCGCACGGAAGAATACTGCTTTTTGTCTTCCGGTTTTCCTAATAATATCTTGCCGTATTTGGAAAACGCAATATATATGCTACAGAGGAATATTCCTAATCCAAGTACCGCATAATAAAGTCCACATCTATCTCCTAAAAATACTCTGACTGTCTGTATTGTTTTCGTAGAATTTTCAGGAAATACCATAAATAAAATACTGATTATTACCACCCCCAATAATGGGTTGATTACAGCATACCAGTCAATTTCCGTTTTCATAGCATTTTCCTATATTATGTATTTTAAATAGTTCTTATCTATAGCTGCCAGTTCTTTTATATTGTCTATTTCCTTAACATCCTGTCTATTCATAGGATACATTTCCAACTCATACTCACCAAAATAGCAAAACATCGGAACATCATCCCAGTAAATCTGTCGGTTTCTGCGAATTTCAAATTCTAACTCCAACTGTTCTTTTAATTTTCTGCCATCCTCTCTCGTCCAACGTGAAATACTATATAATTGCCATCCTTTACTTCCACCGGATCTGCTACATGATACTATCCTATTCCCCTCGGCTGAAAGCAACCATTCCTCTGTATAGTCTTCCGTCCAGACGCAATTATAACCGGAGCAATGAAAATTCGGAGAAAGAATATCCTTATTATAAATAATCTGATCTCCATCCAATATCATTGCCTCTTCCAAGTGTTCTCTTGCAACATACAATGAAGAAATATTATTGCAGCTTTCAAAATAAGGATTTTCAATTAATGACACCATAGGATATTTTTTAGTCAGCATCTTAAATTGCTCTTTTAAATATCCCACTACAATATATATTTCCTCTATCTCATTTTTCAAAAGAGCTTGAATGATCGTCTCGATCATTGAGATGCCGTTTACTTTTATTAATGGTTTGGGAATAGTATGAGTTATCGGTAACATTCTGTTTCCGTAACCTGCCGCCATTATGATTGCCCTTTTGACTCTATTCATTTATCTGTATCTTCCTTTTTTCTACTTCTGCCTCTACGGTTTTAAGATAATCTTTTGCATACTGGTACTGCCTAAAAGCATATTCTCCAAATTCCACACCGCACATCCTCTTATACTCGCACCAGTTGCTCCAAAGAAGTCCGCATATTGCAACATAACAATATATCTTTAATCTCACCGCATCTGAACATTTCCCTTGAAAATAAAAATCTATCAAATTATCTATCTGCTCTCTGTTATAAAAGGAATAAATACCGAACATTGCAATATCTACATGCGGATCCTGCATTCCTGCATATTCCCAGTCAATCAAATGAATATTGTTTCCCGCAAAGACGAAATTATCAGGTACTGCATCAATGTGACACAGACAAAATTCGCTTTTATCAACAGTAATATAGTCTCTTAATTGAAAGACTCCTCTTTTTACAGCCTCATAGTCCGCATATATTGTTTTTTCTGTCCATAAGGATTCGTAATAATTTATTCTTTCCCAAAGATCAAATACATGGCTTACGTAAAATTTCTTTTGATGGAAGTTCCTTAAAAAGACCATACAACGTTTTACATCATCTTCCTTCTGTGGATCACAGACATATGCATTTCTATAATATTTCGATATTTTATAACCAGTATCCGCATCAAAGTAAATAATATGATCGCAAATGCCTTTATTCTCTAATAAAGAATAGACCTCCGCTTCATATTTTCTATCTATCAGCACCTCTGTTCCCACACCGGGAATTCGAAGAATATATTGTTCATTTTCATAAGAAAATAAAAAAGACTGGTTTGTCATTCCTTTTTTTAAGACCGAAATATTGCCTATTTTAGCCTTTGGAATTTGCATTACATTTGAAATAATATTGCTCAATTCCATATAATACCTTTTATTCTTCCTTAGTTATTTCGAAAACGTCTATACCATATTTTTTCAATGCCATATTTTGTTCCATTAATTTCATTTGTTTCTTATAAAATGGATAATCATGCTGTGCAGCTCCCTGCACGGGTGTCATATAGTTTCCATACCAAGCCGTTAACACTTCATGATAAAATTTAGGTACCGGCAATTTCATTGTCTCAAAGTTTTTCCACTCCGTTTCCTGATACCAAGCCTTTTTTAAAATAATATTGCTATCGAAAGATAGCATCATCAAATCGGAATTGTCTGTTCCCATATATGATTTGCAAATCATTTCTGCTAACATGCGCAGTTGCTTTCCAATATCATCATTTCTATCAATCTTATACCGGCATAATTCCTCTATAATATTTAAGTTATCTCTGACTTCTTCCGGATATTCATTCTCTTGATGTATTGCATTAGCGAGAAAATGATATAATTCTATTAATGCATTTCTTTCTCCTTCGGCATTTTGAATATCCAATGTAGACTTAACAAGCTCAATTACTTCTACATAATGCGGCGCCCTCTTATATACATTAAGTTGCCCTAATATTTTCATCCTCCAATCCTCTTTTTGTGAAATAAGTACTTTGTTAATTGGCGTTTCTCTAGGCATTTTTTACCGGAACTGTAAAAAAGACCGCATCTCCATTTGCACCTATTATCCTATTCCTATTGATCCATCCCTTCCTAATATACTGAGGTGTGTCGAAGAAAATAAAATAATCTGAATTTTTAATAAGTGAAAAATATCCTATATATGGGAAAAAATAGGGCTGCATTATGGCAATTCTCATAATATATTAAACTTCTAATCTATCTGATTCTCATCAATTTACAAACAGTTTTCCTATCCCTTTATTTAAAATGTCCCTCGCAACATTTTTCCAGTCATAAAAATATTTTTTCTTAAAACATTCTGCTGTCTGATTATATATTTCATTGAAATAGCAAAAAGCTTCATATTGTATCGCAAAATTTTCACTATTCAACATTAAAAAGTATTTTTCACACATTATTTCTTCTTCTGTTTCTGCATTTGGATTTATCATTAAATCATTAAATGCTTTTTTGAAGAAGTCATTATCCATTTGCCTAATAATCCACATCCAATTGCAACCAGCTTCCAACACATGCCTTATCGTATTTTCTTTTGTAGATGCACTGACATTCTCTGTTAATCCATTATGATGTCTTCTCATCTCCACAAACACTTTAGGTATAATGTGAATTTGTGTTTCCTGAATAAATTGTACCCATTTAAAGAAATCCGGAAGTTGCCTGCAAGCCGCACCAAATCGAACATCCTCAAGGCCAAATTTTCTAATAGCGAGAAAAGAAGGGTTGCATAATGCATTTCCATGTCTCCAAAAATAATTCATCCATTGATAGCTATCTCTATTCCCTTTTATAAATATAGTATCATCTATTTCGTTTCTGTCTTCATCCACATACTTACACCATGTCAAGCACACTCCACAATTCGGATGGTTCTCCATATAATCTACTTGCGATGCAATTTTATTAACTTCCCATACATCATCCGAATTCATTAATGCGATATACTTTCCGGTTGCCTGTTTTTTGATATTATTATATAAACCACCAGTATTTTCTCTTGAATAATATTCATACGCATAAAATTGTGAATATTTCTTCATTATCTCAGCTGAGTGATCGCTCGATCCATCATCCGCCACAATAAATTCAATATTTTTATAAGTTTGATTTAAAACACTTAATATTGCCTCTTCTACAAATTGTTCATGATTGTAGCATGACATAATTACACTTACAAGTGGTCCGTTCTCTAACAAATCCGGATCCACCTTATATTGTTCAGCCATGTTTAAAGAAACATTACTTTCTTTTGTAAGTACATATAACTTGTCTGTTTCTTTCAGCCCCTGTTTCTCAAATACTCCTTGATCGAAATAATCTTCTCCCAAGCATTTTTCATAAAATATCCCACCAAGGCTACCTACATCGTTTTGAGATTCTATTGTTTTTCTGTAAATACATTTTCCATCCTCATTCAGGAGCCGTTTTATCTCGCGCAAACGCTCCTCTTCCTCGTGAGCATTCCACATTTTCGGAGAATAAATAACCAGGTCAAAAGTTGTATCAGTAACGGCAAAATCAGTAATCTGTGCAAGAGAATCCACTGTCACATATTTTATATGTGGACAGTTAATCTGAATCCATGCAGATACAGCGGCTGTCGGTAAAACATACAGCACTTTATATCCCTCTGCCGCCTTCTGCAATTCTTCTTTTTGTAAAAAAGAAATAATCAGCCTGTCGCTGTTGTTTGCGCCGCAGTCAGGACATATACTTTTTCCCTCAGTTGTTTCCAAATACAGCACCTTTGAATTGCAACAGGCACATTTTTGAGAATGTTCGTCAAAATATTTACGTATTTCTTGTATACATTCAAATAATAAATCCAAAGAAGAAATCATCATCTGCATGTTCTCTTCTAAGAAACCAATACTTTTACAATTTTGCAAAAAATCTTCAAAGCTATCAAAGAACTCACTGTATTGATTTACTATGTCCTCTGGAAATATTTTTCCAAAGTTTTTCAATAATTTCCATAGCTCCTCGATATCAGAAACCATGTTCTGTTGCTGATCTTTCCTATTTATTTTTTTTAATAAGCTGATAATAGTATTATTAATTTCAGCAATATTTTTTTCCTGCATCCTCTTGTCCTCTTCTTAAAATTTATTATTTCAGGCTATTTTTCTGTATTGTTTGAACAACTCGGTCTATCTGTTCTATTTCTAATTGCTCATAAAGCGGTAAAATCAAAACATGTTTTGAAAGCATTCTGGCGTTTTCCAAGGCATCCTTCTTGTATTTGTTTCTGAAACAGGCTTCATCCGCTGTAATAGGATAAAAATATTTTCTTACGTAAATATCTTCTCTGCGAAATTCTTCATACAATTCATCTCTTGACAACGCATACCTTTCTTCTACAATAATAGGCAAATATGCATAATTTTTTGTTGTCTGCCCTGCTTCCTCGAAAAATCCGATTCCTTGAATTCTCTTCAGTTTTTCCAGATAATACTTATATCTGTATTTTCTATTATCTATTGCCTGAGCGATATACTTAAGATTACACAGTCCCATAATCGCACAGAATTCATTCATTTTTGCATTTGCACCGACCGCTACAACAAGTTCCTCATTTCTGATTCCAAAATTTTTAAGATTATATAATTTTTCATATAACTTATGATCCGAGAATGCAACAGCTCCCCCCTCTATAGTGTTGTACACCTTGGTAGCATGAAAACTGAAAACGGATGCATCCCCATAGTTACCGATTCCCTTTCCTTTATACTTCACTCCAAAGGCATGCGCCGCATCATAAATCACCTTTAGGTTGTACTTATACGCAATATGTTCAATTGCTTCCACATTACATACCTTTCCATATACATGTACCGGAATAATTGCTACCGTTTTCTCTGTAATCAATTCTTCAATTTGGGTCTCATCTATAGTGCCATCTTCCGGTTTTACATCACAAAATATCGGAATCAAATGGTTCCTTACGATTGCGTGTGTCGTTGATACAAACGTATAAGGCGTCGTTATGACTTCACTGTTTTCCGGAAAATCAAACGCCTGTATAGCCAGTTCCAGTGCCATATGTCCGTTTACCATCAGAGATAATTCCGGAACATCCAAATATTTCTTTAATTCCTTCTCTAATTGTTTATGATAACTTCCCATATTGGTTAGCCAACGGCTATCCCACAAAGGTCTGATTGCATCTACATATTCCTCAAAAGTTGGCATAGATGGCTGCGTAACAAATATTTTTTCTCCCATATTTCACTTTTATTGCAATAATAAAAAAAGCAAATAACACCTACCTCGTAAATTTTATCTGCTTTTTCTGCAATATAACCTCCCTGTTTTATCGAATTCATCCTTGAAATCCTTATGTTATATATTATATCGGCATATCAATAGCTTTTCTTTAATTCTAATATACTTAGGAAATTCCGATCTAAATATATTTCTACTCTATCATTTTTATACTATAAGTGATAAAATAAATAAGAAACTAAGCAATAGGAGAGTTAATATGCTTCATCATAATCTTGAACAGGAAGCCGAAGAATACTTTCGTCAATTATATAATGAATATCCTTTGGCATTAAAAGCCTATGAGACCATTCTGACTTCGCTCAGTACCCTAATTAAAAATAATGATTATGACAACATATCCTGTTTGATCGAGTACATTGAACAGGGGGACGGTCACTACGCCTTCACCTATATCGGATCGACACACCGTTTGCTAAGAATCCTTTATATACTACAAATAGAAAATAAATATCTCGCACCTTCCCCTTTTAGTTCAGCGTGTGACAATGCAAATGAATTAATCGATAAATATATGTTAACTCTTTTTGCTTTAAGGCGTATCCTTTTCCACTTTACGGAGGAATCACTTACAGATGCTCTTACCTGGCTTCAATGTAACGCTGTCTCCTATATAGCAGTCCAGATTATTATACAAGGAGAACGCATTATCCCAAATCAACAATTTTATTCGTACTTAAATATTATATATCCAGGAGCTGCCGATGGACAATCATAAATTTGCATTTATTATTTGCAGTAACAATTCCATAATGCTGAACGAATGTATTTTTTACATTCATCAGCTGATAATTCCCAAGAATTATGATATAGAGATTCTAACCGTTAAAAATGCTTCTTCCATTACCTCCGCGTACAATGAAGCCATGGTCTCTTGCAATGCAAAGTATAAAATTTATATGCATCAGGACGTATTTATTCTCAATCGCAATTTTTTGAATGATGCACTTTCCATTTTTTTAAGCGATCCTAAAATAGGGCTTCTCGGCATGGTCGGATATACAAAAATTTCTCCTGACGGAATTATGTGGCATATTCCCCGGTGTGGTAATCTATATCTGTCCTCTTCCGCACCCGCTGTCCCCTATCCACCGCTTGACACTTATTCCTATTCTTTGGAACAAGACGGCTACTCTTCCGTAGCTTTAATTGACGGTTTTCTAATGATGACTGCTTACGACCTTCGCTGGGACGAAGAAACACTTACCGGTTGGGACTTTTACGATGCTTTCCAAAGTATTAACTTTCTCGAAAATGGATACCGCATAGCTGTTCCGACGCAGTTATACCCATGGTGTCTACACGACTCCGACCATTTTAATAACTTGATTCACTATGATGAATTCCGTCAATGTTTTAAGCAAAAATATCATTCTTTGCTTGGAAAAAATATCAATGAAATAGTTGAAAGCATGTCGTAATTCAAAAATTATTTTCCGTTATTGGTTTTATTGATTTACTCACTTTTCGTGCAGGATTCTATGTGCATCTTTAAAAAAGCTTATTATAATCAACACAATAACTATCCCTATTGGGAATGCTGCAATAATCGATACAGATTGCAAACGGTACATAGATTCTTCACTGAAAATCAGCGCTATGGGAAACAGTATAAATACAACTGCCCAAAATGTTTTTATGCGCTTATCCGGTTCTGCATCTGCTTTGATTTTCTTATAAGAATACACCGAGATCACCATTGTAACAGCTAATAGCAATAAAGCAATTCGCGGCAATGGCAATGTTTGGGAAATGCACAGGATAGCTTCTGCGTAATCTCCTGTGTTTGCAATCATTTCCGATATTGGTACGTCTCTTTTCATCTGCTGTGCCAATCCGTAGTTTTCCAATATAATGAACGAAGATTTGGTGAAAATTCCGAAGAAAAACCATACATCTTTTTAAATCGTTATCATTCCCGGCATTACAGACGCGTGCATTTCTATAAAATCTGGATATTTTATATTCTGTCTATCAGCATAGACGTTCCTGCACCCGGAATTCTGAGAATGTATTCCTCCCCGTCACAGGAAAATAAAAAAGACTGATTTGTCATACCTTTTTTACTTCAGATATGTTACCTATCTCTGTTTTCGGCAAATTCATAATACCCGAAATAGTGTCTCTCACATCCATATTAAATCATCTAAACCTTTGCAATTCATATATTATCTATTGTATCATATATTCAATTCTCCGTATATAAGCCCTGTCATTATTTTCTTTTTCTATTTTGCATTTTTTATCCATCTGTCTCTATCTTTTTATGCTCAGATATGCTATACTTGATTCGATTTTAACGATACGAGAAAGGGCTTTTGTATGGCTAATTTTCCCCCCAATTATTTTCAAGGTGAAATCCGTGATGATTTTTATATTGAACCTATGATGAAATGTGCCTGGGCCGCTGAGATCGAGGTATTGGAAGTTGTTGCCGAGATATGTAATCGTCACAACATCCAATATTTTGCTGACTATGGCACACTTCTCGGTGCCGTCCGCCACAAGGGATTTATTCCATGGGACGATGATATTGATATTAGCATGTTCCGCAGCGATTATGAACGTTTTCTGAAAATTGCACCTGCAGAGCTTCCTTCAGGATGGCAGATTCTGAACATTCAAAATAATCCTTTTCACCACCAGCTTCACACCATTGTGCGAAGCGGACTTAAAATTAACTATTCTCCGGATTATCTGAATCGTTTTCATGGATGTCCCTATTCTGTGGGTTTAGACCTCTTTCCTTTAGATGTTCTTGCACCGGCTCCGGATGAGGATCATGCCCTGTGCGAGCTTTTACGAATTCTTGTATATACTGCACAGGTATCCGAAGAGAATCCAGAACAGACGCTTTCTTTATTGCCGGACATTGAGAATTTATGCCATATCACCTTGGATCCTTCGCAGAAATTAAAACCTCAGCTTATGAAGGCTGCTGATTCTCTTTCCCAAATCTATAATACCAGTGGGGGCTCCGATATTTCTCATTATGCCTCTCACGCTGACAGTGGAGAAAAGTTGCGCCTTAAAGCCGAATGGTATCAGGAATGTATTGTACTTCCCTTTGAGACGATTACCGTAACAGCCCCTGCCGGATATGATGAGGTTCTCAAAGTAAATTATGGGGATTATATGACTCCTGTCCGTGATACTCAGGCTCATGACTATCCTTTTTGGAAGAAACAGGAGCGAATCCTGGCGGAATGCCTCATGGAGCAAAAAAATACGAAGGAGAACAAATAACTATGTTAACATTTGATGATTCCTACTTTTTAGGAGAAACCAGGGATGGTTTTTATATTGAACCCATGATGAAATGTGCCTGGGCAGCACAATTAGAGGTTATGTGTGTCATAAAACAGATCTGTGAAAAATATGATATTCCTTATTTTGCATATTACGGAACTCTACTGGGTACCATCCGGCACAAGGGCTTTATCCCCTGGGATGATGATATGGATATCTGTATGCTTCGTAAAGACTACCAACGTTTTTTAGAGGTTGCCCCTCGGGAGCTTACCGGAGAGTATCATATCAACAGTCCTTATACTCAGGATAAATATACCTTTGTATTTTCACGTATTTTAAATGCCAGCAGTATTTCTTATGATCCGTCACGGTTATCGCAATTTCACCGGTGTCCCTATATTGTCGGAGTTGATATTTTCCCTCTGGATGCTCTGCCGACGAATCCCAGTGAGGAATCCCTGTTAAATCAGCTGATTCATATCCTGATTTCCGTTGTTGACCGATACGATGACAATCCGGAAGATATAATGGCGATGCTCCCGGAACTGGAACAACTATGCAATATTAAGCTGGATACACAACGCAGTATCAAAAATCAATTGCTCCGCATAGCAGATTCATTATGTCAGACATACAATACCTCCGATAGTTCTATAATTTCCTATATTCCCGAAGATTCGCAGAAGAGTATTCATTTGCAGCGAAAATGGTTTGACTCCTATGACTATCTCCCTTTTGAAAACATTTTTCTGCCGGTTCCTAAGAACTACGATGCTATACTTACCGCTTTGTACAGTGACTATATGACTCCCATGCAGCACTGTGCCGGTCATGATTATCCTTTTTATAAAAAGCAGATCACTGCAATGGCTGAGACAATCACACAGCGAATTATAAACGGTGAAAAACCTTTTACCTTCTAGGTCATACCACTCAATTTAAAATATGGAGCCTATGATCTCTTGATCATAGGCTCCATATTTTAAACACTTAATCGTCTCTATATAAAAGGAGCTGGCTTCACACCAACTCCTTCTATAATAGCTCATTGTAATATACTTACGATTACTGCAGTAAGGAAAGTACTCCCTGGTTAGCCTGATTAGACTGAGCCAGCATAGCCTGACCTGCCTGAGCCAGAATATTGTTGTTAGAATACTTAACCATCTCAGTAGCCATATCGGTATCACGAATCTGAGACTCTGCAGACTGAGTATTCTCAACAACGTTGTCCAAGTTGTTGATGGTATGTTCCAGTCTGTTCTGGATAGCACCTAAATCAGATCTCTGAGAGCTCAAAGTCTTAATTGCACCCTTAATAGTAGTGATTGCACCTTTTGCACCAGCTACTGAGGATACATCTACGCCATCAACTCCAAGACCTGTTGAATTCATGGATGCGATAGTTACTTTAATCTGGTTATCTGTTGCTGCCTCAGCACCTACCTGAAGAGCAACGCTGGAGAAAGTACCATCTAACAGAGATTTCTCATTGAAAGTAGTAGTAGCAGCTACACGGTCAATCTCATTAATCAGGTTGGTTACTTCGCTTTGGATGTAAGACTGATCCTCAGACTGATTGGTACCATTTGCGGACTTAACTGCCAGTTCATTCATTCTCTGCAGCATATCATGAACTTCGTTCAGAGCACCTTCTGCGGTCTGTACTGCAGAAATACCATCCTGAGCGTTAGCAGAAGCCTGAGTCAGACCTCTTACCTGACGACGCATTTTCTCGGAAATTGCAAGTCCTGCTGCATCATCTGCTGCTCTGTTGATCTTGTAACCGGATGATAATTTCTCAGTAGATTTCGCCTGAGTCTTGGTGGTGAGACCTAACATTCTGTTAGAGTTCATAGCTGTAAGATTGTGTTGTACTACCATAATATATTCCTCCTTGAATTGACGAGCGCTTCCCTGCGCTCCGTTATTTGCTTTGGCAATGTCTGCTCCGGGCTCGCACTTCCCTTTACTTTCATCGCCAGTATCTTCCGTATCTCCGGCGTGCGAAACTTTTGATTTGGAAGAAGTTGTTAGGTAAGCTTTTATTTGCTTTACTTGTTAAGTATATCGGAGAGTATTTTAGAAACTTAACCCCTTTTTTAAAAAATATTTGACTTTTTTATTTTCTTATTCTTCAAAGTAAATAGCTATTTTCGACATGCCTCTTTGTAATTCTCTCTCAACAATAGTTCCACAATATCTGCATTAAATTTATAATAATAGAAATCACAGTTCTGTAGCAATAGACTGTTTCTGGCACAATTCATAAGATTCTTTTCTACGATCTGTTTACTATCATAATCATCCCAGAAATCATACAGTTTAATCAGGAATCTAAAATAATCTGCATTTCCGCCATTCGGAATTTTTTCTGGAACTGCACATATAATTCCAAAAATTTCACAACATTTATTAAATATCTGTTCATCTTCCAATATATTCTGATGAAGTAACCAATCGCATAAATATGTATACTTTCCCCTGGCTCCCAGTCTCATTGCCATACGGCATGGCGTTGATGAAAGTACAAAATAGATATCCTCTATTTTTTGCCGACTGTCATCTCTGTTGCTTAGAACCAAGTTAAAAACATCGATATTCTCCTGAAGATACACATTTATCAGCCATTCTATTGTATTACTGGAGATACTGCCGCATTTTTGCAAAAGAAAAGATACATCCCTCTCTAATAAAACTCTGGGGGCATTGGTTCTCCCCTTCACAACATTGTAATCCCTGACTTCCGGATAGACATAATACCTGTAAAGTGCTTCCGGCATTATCCCCACTCGATTTGACATAAGCAATGCTTCCCTGACAAATAAGGTATCTGAACCATAAGGTATAATATTACAATTAGACAAATTCATCTTTTTAATCACATCAAGTCGGTACATTTTGGCCCAATGTGTCCTCATTACCTGATAATATTAGGGAAAACAGCTTTCAAATAATGCCCCCTCCAGAATAACATTGCTCTGTATATTCCGGATCCCCCTCACTTTCATAGTATCTGCATCGACAAAAAGTGAGCCGCATGCAGCCATATCCAAATCGTTGCTCCTCATATAAGCAACCATTTTTTCAAAACAGTCCGGCTCAAGTTCATCATCTGCATCCACTCTGCACATAAATCCTCCCTCATCACCGGCCATATGCAAAATTTGAGGAATCCCGTACTCCCATGCAATAGCACGCTCTTTTGTTTTATCAAAATAGGTCAAAGAAAAGCGTGAATCTTCTTTTATATATTCGTAAATCATTTCCCGAACATCCACATCCGAGCAATTATCATAAATTATGCATTGAAAATTTTGGTATGTCTGTTTTTTTATACTATCCAGAGCTCTTAGCAAATAATCTTTACCAAGTTGATACGTCTGTATATAGACATATACTGTATTTCCATTCCTTTCCGTGTAATTCATTTTATCAATATCTCCGTTTTCTTTCATTCTCTGATTTCCGCAGCAATTGCACAATCAGTTATTCTGTTTCAGCACATAATTTTCAAACAGGAAATAATATTCATCCCTTTGTTTATAGTTCCATTGCATTTTTCTACAGACAAATCCAATTTCAAACATATCCGTAATCAGATTTGAACAATAATATGAACTTATTCCATAATTCATATATCCACTATCCATAACCTTATCATCCAGCCTGATAAATCTTTCATTTCTGGTTTTGCTCATTACAACATATTTTGCTCTGGAAAGCTGCTTAATAAAATTCGGAATATCTGTTACGTAGTCAATAATTCCTGCCATATAATATAGATCTACCTTAATATCCGGTAATTTTTCTTTATTGATATCACAAATTATGGTCTCCTTGTTTCTTTCACAATAATCCAATCCGTAATAGTTGATATCTTTGCATAAGAATTCTTTTAACAATTCTTCTCCACATCCGATATCCATTAAAGTTTTCACATCTTCAGGAATAAGCTGTGACATAGCCCGTGCTCTATCTTTCCATCCCTGGCGCTGTCTTTTTAATGCGTTTGTATCACTTTGTTCAAACTCCTGCCAGCTTTTATCTGCATATACCTCATGGTAAAAATTGCTGTCTAATTTCCAGCCATTGAAGAAATGTATATTCTCAATTAATCCGTATTTTTCAAGTTTCTTCTTGATTTCTTCATATTTTCGTGTATCATTTATAATAACAATCAGGTCATCTATCTTTTCATTTTTCAAATACTCATAAGAATGTACCCTTTTTGAAACTCCACAAATACCATATTCACCTTCTTGTTCATCTAACAAATATTCTAAGCTTATAAATCTATCAGCTGTATACAACTTTAAAGCCCATTCTCCAGCCGTACATCCTATTATTTTTTTCATGAATCAACCTCCGTATTTTGTATTTAAAATATATTTTGCCTGCGGTATATTACTAATGCACCTATTTATCCGAACATCCACTGGCAATATCGCTCCGTTCTCAACGACCTCTACTCCGCCATTTTTGATTTGTGTCTGCCAGTTTTTTGCCATTAAAAACTCTTCGGAATCAGACCATAATTGAGGAACCGGAAGCCACCCCGCAGTAAATGCAATATACAGTCCCTCTGGCGAATATAAATTTTCAATGTTTTCTTCCATTGCTTTCAGGATTTTCCTGGCATCCCTTTCCAGTCGATACTGTCTTTCTCTTATTTGTTCTTCCGCCTCTGAGGCAATTCCCAAATTCCATTTTTGAGTTCTATACTCCTTCAGCGCATGTCTTGTTATCTTTATACTTTCATTAATAATATCCGGTGTGGCCAGATATAATGCCTCGCTATAACTCACCACATGAATAATTTCCGGACTATAGATATTCTTAGGGTCAATATCATCCATCATTGCTGTAACCGCTGCCAGTTGTGCCTTGGCTTCATCAATATCCGGCTTAAAAAAATCCAATCCTGCTCTTGTTTGAAGTATTACCCTGAAATTATTATCCTCCAATTCTTTGACCAGTCTTAGCAAAACTCTTGATTTTGCCAAATCCTGCACTCCCCATGTGCTCCTTGGAGTGTTTAGCATATTTTGCAATACAAAATATTTTGCGCCACACTTCTTAGCCATTTTAGCCGCCAAAACAGTAGATATGATATATGCAGTATCATCACACCCCCGAAACGCAAAATGATGCGATACATTTGCTTCTATGGTTTTATTTATTGACGCAATATATTTTATTGTAGCGATGTGCTCTTTCAAATTCCGATATAATGAGTTAGGTCCTCTGCCATCCAATTCGTCAAACCACCACAAGGATAATGCATGCCATGCAATATTTATCGTTCGCTCATACATCTCTGCCATTCTACATACATTTTGCGTTGCAGAGTACGTTCGCACCAGCATAGGTTTCGCTGCATTCCAAATATCTATATATTCCTTTTCCGAATTGACAGGAACACCTCCACCGTTTATTTTATCATTCCATTTTTCGCCAAAATTTGATTGGGATAGTTGCGATGAGCCAATCGACAAAATATCCAAATATCCAGCCTGTGCTAATTCTTTACACCACCCTATATATTTTTTTACACATTCTTCTCTTGTCAAATCCGGATCATATGGTCCGGAATGTGCCCTGATAAGTGGTTGAAAACCATTTTCAAAGTTGTGATCCAATCGTTTGACTAGTGTATCTTTTCTCGTGGCATACTCCGGATATTTTTTAGCAATCAGTTTCTCTTCTGACTTATAATTCTCCTTTTTTATTATATTTCTCCCAAATTCCTGTATTTTTCTATCATATTTACAACCCGATACAATATGTTCCGGAATATCTTCTTTCGGTATCCCCATAACCATAAGAGTCTCTTCCGGAGATTCTCCACCCCTAAAAGTGCATATTCTCCCGCTATATTCTCTTGCTATTTCATCACACGCTGGTTTCAACCCAGCAAAATATATACTTTTTACATTTGCTGATAAGCATTCAAAATATTGTTCCTTTTTTAATAGCGCAACCAGTCTTCCAAAAATATTGACGGCATCTCTTGGATCCAATCTATAAGAAACCCCTATATGATTAATCTTATTAGACTTAATCCAATCCAATATTATTCTTTGACTTTCCTCACTCTCTAGTGTTTCCAATGCCTTCTGAACACGCAGCGGAGAAACTATAACTTTATAATTACATTCTCTGAGTAATGATACCGCTGCATCTATCCCCATTGTATGTGCATCCACCAGGGTTTTCATTAATCCAAAAATTTCTTCACACCTCATTGCTATACACTCTTATATAATATTCTTTCTAAATCTCAATAGTATATCTCCTATCTTTGTTCCATAAAACGATACTCTATTTTTCTGCAGTTATAAAAATATATCCCCATCCATTTAATTTATTATGATATAGTCTCTTAAACGACAAAAATACACATAATCTACTCAGAAAAAGATATACTCTATTTTTATTACATTCTATTCTACTTTTTTCACTCAAAATTTTTTTGCAATATGACGTTCAAATAATTTTCTGTGTATTCCAAAATCTATTCTAAACGTCTCATGTATCATACATTTGAACCCTTGTTTTTCCAATGCATCCCTATATGTTTCAAAACTTCTTCTTTTCCAACCATTTCCTGAAAATTCATATGGTGCCGTTTGCTCACATATACAAATTTTTCCTTTATCCTCCATACCATCATATATGTTTTTTAATAAATTTTCCATTGTTTCATCACTTACATGAGCCAGTACTGCCACTGCATAAGCCATGTCATAATCATGAAATTTTTGCGTTCCTCTTTCTGATAATTCAAATGAAATATTATTGTGATCCTTACAATTTTTTACAGCTTCTTTAAGCATTTCTGTTGAAATATCAATTCCATGATATTTCTTATTTTCATCACATATTTTCAGTAAATATTCTCCATCTCCACATCCTACGTCAACAATCCTTCTACAATCATATTTGGTAATTATATTTTTTAATTTTTTAATAATTATTTCTCGTCTTTTAACATAATAAGGTGCTGCAGTTATAGTATATAACTTTTCTCCTTTGTATAAATACTCATTCTTTGCCCTCATAGACCAATATGATTCAGTCTCATTCACCATCCTATATTCCTTTCGTTTCAAACTGAAAAATTAAAAATATTGCGTTATTGTCTGTACCGGAAACTGTCTTCCTGTCTTTCTAAAATCAGCGTCATAAACTCCATTGGCTAAGTCTATAATATTTGTTATGTACTTCGTCTCCACATTTAATTGTTTTCCAATATATTCTATTGGAACTAATCCATTTGGAACATCTTCATATATATATCTACTATCTAATGAGGGAGGGGCATCAATCTCTCTATAAGCAATATTATTTTTAATGCATTCATATAAATCCGTTCCCTCTACATTATAGGTTCGCCTCAACCACTCTGAAACGCTTTCTATTTTGTATCCCAATTCTTTTGCTACATTGATTCTTTCTGCATCCATTTTTTCAATATACTTAGCTACTGATTTTGAGATTCCATCATAATAATACTTGAAATCAACTTTTTCATTTTCAATCCATCCAATATTCATGAGTACAGGTGCACAATGCAAAATCATTCCCACATTTGCAAACGATGTATACGCAACGCTTTTCTGAGCCACAAAATACTTTTGCAAGCATACTGGCATTTTCCTCAATATATTATTCAAATACATTCTGTCCAACGCTGCAATTTCCACATCCCTTTTCATTGCAAAAATAGTTACACAATTTTTATCACTTCTTCTACAGGTATATACAATTGTTTGTGTTTCTGCAATTTGTGGCATTTCCTTCACACCGTTCTTTTTCAATTCTTCTGAAAACTCAATGGCTCCAAATGTTCTTCCCGGATTCAATACAATTACTGTGTTTCGGTTCACGTAAGGAGCCAGCACTTGCGCCACATCATGATAAGCAGTGCTTGGCACCGTAACCAAAATATAGCTTGTTACAACCTCTTCAATGTTATCAGATGCCTTTTCAATTTTTGCTATTCCATTTACCTCGCCCGAACAATATATTCTCCCCGTTCTCATGATTTCATCTATATGTTCCGGTGTTCGATTCCAAAGTGTAACTTTTTCACCATTTAGTGCCAGATGTGCCGCCATTGCCAGACCCTGATGTCCACCACCACAGACAAAATATATCTGTTTATTCTCTTCTCCCATTTTAACACCTTTCACTGTGTAAAACATTCTCTGTACATAATATCCCTGCCACTAGGATCCAGTATTTTTACTTTATTAAGCATCTCTTTCCTTTTGTCAATCAAATCCTCCTGAGAATCTGCACCTATTAAAAATCCCATGACCCGATCTCCACTGACCACTTTCTGTGTTATTTCAGTCCCTTTTTCTTTATAATAAAAAATTTCTTCAATAATCCTCTTTTCCTTTAGTTCTTCAATTCCTTTAAATTCGTTGACTATACCTGGATAAGCATAAATATAATCCATCTCGCAATATGCTTTATTATTTTCTGGTTTAATACTGACGTTATCATTATCCACAATAAGATTTACGTACTGATTCATTATATCTATACCACTTACATATTGTATAAATTTGTATTTGGAACCTCCACCCATCCTTGCACTGAATTCTAATACATATAGCTCCTGATTACACAAAATAGCCTGTATCAACATGGGGCCTTTCTCTAACTCAAAAGCATTACATATTTGTATAGCCGTTGAAATAATCTTCTGTTTTATCAGATCATCTATCTCCACTGGATATAAACTCTGATATATAGTAAATATACCCTTTTCAATATTCATTTTTTTCGTTTCTGATACGGCAAGCAATTGCGGTTTCCCATTGTCAATCCACAGGTCTACAGACAATTCTTTTCCTGAAATATATTGTTCTATCACTACTTTTTTGCTACGACTCAGTTGAAATGCATTTTTAATGGCAGCTTCTAACTCCTTTTCATTATTTGTTTTTATAACACCTTTTGAACTATTACAGTCACAGGGCTTTACCACATATGGGAAATTTGTTAATGTCGATAACTCAATTTTATCTTCTTTCTCATACATCCTGTAATCAGCCGATGGAACTCCATATTCTTTAAACTTTTGCTTCATATAGAATTTATTTGTTACATTTCTTGCCTGATTACTATTAAGATAAAATGATAATCCTAATTTTTCTGATACAGTAGCTGCCGTAAGTAAGGCCTGGTCTGTACAAGCTGTAATTACCAGATTGACTCTTTCTTTCTTCGCAAATTCATATATTCTATCTTCATCCAAAGTACTAATCTGTGCAAAAAAATCTGCTTCCTTTTTTGCTGGAGGATTTTCAAAATAATCCGCTAATAGTACTTCATAATCTCTCTTTTTTAGTTCTTTTATTAAAGCAATCTGGTCATAACCTCCTGCCAAAACTAATGCTTTCAATTTAGAATTTTTCTTTTCATCTTTCATATCACATTTCCCATTTATCTCAAGATTTGAATAATAGTATCTATTGTCCCTATCTGCATTTTCTCATAAAACGGAAGTATCAGTACTCTTTGAGAGATATAACGTGCTACATCCAATTTATTGTTTTTATATTTATTTCTAAAGCAAGCCTGATCCGCAGTGATAGGATAAAAATATTTTCTTGCATATATATTGCTCTCATGGAATTTATCATATATCTCATCCCTTGTAATTCCATAATCATCTTTAATAATAATAGGGATATATGCAAAATTATTTGTTGCCTCCGTATTTGTTGCAAAGAAACAAATTCCTTTTACTTTTTCCAGACCCTGCCTGTAATAATTGTAACGTTCCTGCCTGTTTTTTAGCGCTTCATCAAGATGTTTTAGATTGCACAATCCCATAATAGCGCAAAATTCATTCATTTTCGCATTTGCCCCAACGGAAGTTACCAATTCTTCCCCTCGTATCCCAAAGTTCTTTAAATTATATAACTTTTCATACATCTTATGATCTGAAAAAGTAACCGCTCCTCCTTCTATCGTATTAAATACTTTTGTTGCATGAAAGCTAAATATTGAAGCATCTCCATAGACATGAACCGGTACAATTGCCACCGTATGCTCAGTAATTAAGTCTTCTATCTTCGTCTCATCAATTGTTCCATCCTCTTCCTTTACATCGCAAAATACCGGTTTCAGGCGATTTCTGACAATTGCATGCGTCGTTGAAATAAAAGTAAACGGGGTGGTGATCACCTCTGAGCCTTCCGGAAAATCAAATGACTGAATAGCTAATTCCAACGCCATATGTCCATTCACCATAAGAGATAACTCCGGTACTCCCAAATATTCTTTTAATGTCTCTTCCAGTCGTTTATGATAAGTTCCCATATTGGTGAGCCAGCCATAAGGGTTTAATTGCTTCTATGTATTCTTCGTAGGGTGGCATGGAAGATTGTGTCACCAATATTTTTTCATTTGTCATTATATTTTCCTCTTTATTATGCATTTCCAGACAAAGTGACTAATTATTGATTTCATTGAGTATGGAAGAAATCATCTGACTCAGTTTCCTTGCACCTGAATCGTTTAGATGATCCGTATCATTGAAATCAAAGCTGTTGTCAAAACTGCTATCCTCCACCAGATCCAAAAGATGCACCGTTCCATCTACCTTATCAAGAACCGAATAAAAGATGTTCTTATATTCCGGAGTCAAATATTTTAAATACTGGCTTGATGCAGGCATTGCTGTCAGCAGCAAATTGATACCTCTGTCATTGCAAAAGTAAACAAAATCTTGAAACACACCCAGATTTTCATTAAACGAAGCGGTATGTTTAATAGCCTTGTTATGACTTTCTGCTCTGGTCTTTCCAGCCTGGTCTTTCTCTTCTGTTGAAAGTTCACTCCAACTTTTTGATACCGCATTCCATACTACCGTTGCGCATCGGTTACGAGGTCGCTTTTCATTAAAAAAGCCATCTTTATAATCTGTTGCTGCATATGCATTTATAACCTTTTCAAAATCAATCAGATTTCCCTGCATATAATATTCATCCTTAGGCGGCAGAATAAGACAATTATGAGAATCATGAAGCAAAGGATAATACACTTTGGATATTCTTTGCAATTCAGATGGTGTTTTTGCTAAAGACAAATCGCTGAAGAAACAATAATGCCCCACACAAAGAACTATGTTTCTAATATTTCTGTTAGTCTCACATGCCCTGCAAAGAAGTTTTATGGAATAATACAGGTCTTGAGAAATCGAAGACATATTTACCGCATTATCTATATACTCCAGATCTATCCCAAACGCACCATATGATGAGCCGGATATCAATGTCGTAATATTGGTGTTTTGAGCCTGCTGCAATGCATTTTTCAAATAGTAATAATCGTGGTTATTGTAATATTCCTGATATCCCCGCACAGACAATTCTTGAAAAAGCTGTTCATAAATAATCACATGATATTCTTCCAATCCTGTCATCGACGAAACATCCGATTGGGATACAATAATCAAATCACTATATAAAACATCATCTAATGATAATAGTGGAACAATCGTTACTGAATCATAAAACATTAATGACAAAGTTTGTATTGATAAACTTTTTGACTCTTTCACATATATTTTCATTGTTTTTCCTCCATAGAAGGCCAAGAACAAAGAAAGAAAAAATGCCGCTATTACACGTTCCTGCAATAGCGGCATCTATGCCTGACTAATATTTTTTGCCTCCATGCAACCTTGTTCATCCTTGAATATATCACGCATCATGCGATACATTATTTCTTATCTATTTATTTTACATATATATCGGACAGATAGCAAGAAATTCTTAGTAAGAAAAATGTTGCCTTTTTTATTACTCAATTGCCAAAGTAAATTCCGGTCGATCTATCCCCAAAGCTGAAGTTACTTCGGCAAATCCTAAAGTGGAAGTTACTCTTGCAATTTTTTTACATCTCTGGCTTATTTCATACTACAACAGGGATCTAAGAATTTCTTGCTGTTTCAAATATTCATCTTGTACAAGTGGAAATTTGTAAGGGGAATTTAGGGACAAAGACGTATACGCAAAAACATTTTTGAAATTATAGGTCCCTGTCTGATATTCAGGCAGGGACTGTATTTTAGATTATCCAGACTGGTACGATATAATTGTCTCTGTCAATCGCACTAAGTCCCGGTTTCATGCAGATAACTGCGCCCTTCGCACGAGGCGTTGATGCCTTGTCGAGTAATTCAAATACCTTTACCAGCTCTGTTCCGGGATTTGCAGTTTTCTTAATCTCAATCGGATTCAATATTCCATCATGTTCCAGGACAATATCAATCTCCCTGGCATCTTTATCACGATAATAGTACAAATACGGCTCTTTTCCACAATTCAGGTAGGTTTTCCGAATTTCCGCGACCACGTAATTTTCCAAAATGGCCCCGTTCATAGCACCGCATTCTAACGTTTCCGCACTGCTCCATTTCGTCAGGTAACACACCAGACCCGTATCGTAGAAATACAGTTTGGGCGTTTTCACAAGGCGCTTCAACAAATTATTAGAATACGGATGAAGATAAAAAATAATACCCAGTGTTTCCAGAATTGTCAGCCAATCCTTCGCCTGCGTCTGATTGATATCTGCATCTCTGGCAATCTCTGCTGCATTAACCATCTGCCCACATCTTGCTGCCACCGCAGTAATAAACCGAAGGAACTTAAGCGAATCTATGGCATCCGATAATTCTCTTACATCCCACTCAATATAAGTAGACAGATAACTGCTGTAAAAAAGCTGACTGTTACTGTTAATACCGCTTACGATCGCAGGCATGGAGCCTTGATAAATCCGTTCAAAGATTTCTCTTGTATCAGCTTGCTCTCTCTCTTTCTGCCTCTCGTTTAAATCCTCCAGATCTAGCGTAAACGGTTTCATCGTTCCTCCGGATATCTCTGCCTGTGACAGGGATGTAAGTGAAAGTACTGCCACTCTTCCTGCCAGTGACTCCTGTACTCCCTGCATCAATTTGAACACCTGTGATCCCGTAAGCCAAAATGCTCCCGGCTCATGGTTTTTATCTACATTTATCTTGATATAAGTAAACAGTTCCGGTGCATATTGAACCTCATCAATCAATACAGGTGGTTTATGCAGTTGCAGAAACAGTTCCGGATCGGTCTTTGCAATATTTCTTTCGTTCAAATCATCCAGTGTTACATATCCCCGCTCCGTTCCCTCCATCAGTTTTTGGAGCATTGTCGTCTTTCCTACCTGTCTCGGTCCCGTTACCAGGAGTACCGGATATTCCCTGGTTACCTGTCTTACTACATTCTCCAGATTTCTTTTGATATAACTCATAAAAGTCCCTCTTTCGGCTAATCTTTTTTATGATTATATTTTAGCCGGATTATTTTAAAATATCAAGCATTTTCCGGCTAATCTATACTCTGATTATATTTTAGCCGAAACCACATTTTTATTCTATCACATTGATTCCATCATAAAAAAGGGAAGCCGATATCTCTATCTGCTCCCCTTTATCCGTTGTATTTATTGTTTATTGTCATACATCTGGGGCGGTACATATTCGGCGCCGCTCATGCTCTTGTAGTAGTCAAAGGCGCTCTTGGCACTCTTGCGTCTCTGGCCGATTCCGGCACGTTCTCTGGCGAAATAATTCTCGACCAGTTTCTTGTTCCGGGCTTCCTGTGCCTGTACGGACACGCTGAGTTCTGTCACTTTGGCTACCTTGGCCTGCATTTCTTTGATCTGTGCTGCGTAGCGCTGTCTGTTGCCCTCCAGCTCTTTTGCCAGCTTTTCATACAGAATTTCAAAGCCGTCATCCAAGCGTACCACTTCATCGATCAGGTGCTGTTTCTCCTCCACGGCAGCATCGAACTGACGGATATCCACCTTCTCTGCGGAAAAAACTTCCTCCTGGCGCTTATTATATTCCTGAATCTTCTGTAATACCTCCAGCTTCCGATCCAGGCTCTCGGACAATATCGTCAGCTGACTTTCCATCAGATAGCCCCTTTCTCACGGTTGATGCGCATGACTTCCTTCCAGTTATCTCTTACGGAATGAAGATGCATATTGACCTCTTCCAGGATTTCCTGATCCTTTTTTACATTGGCCTCCAGCAATCTTTTGGACAGATAATCATAGATATTGATGAAATCCTGTGCTACGGGATATTTCGTATCCAGGGTAGACTGCAGGTATCCGATGATATTCTGTACCTTGCGGATATTATTATGTGCCTTCTCAACATCTTTTTCTTCTATTGCCACTTCTGCAATATTGCAGAACTTAATGGCACCTTCATAGAGCATCAGTGTTAGTTCCGCGGGGGAAGCTGTCAACACTTTACTGTTATTGTACTGCGCATAGGCATTGGGTAACGCCATATCATGATCCTCCTAACAAGCTCGTCACCGCACTGGAATTGCTCTGCAGCTTTGCGAGAGCTGTCTCCATCTTGGAGAACTTGGAATACCACTTATCTTCGTAATCGTTCAGCTTCTCTTCCAGTTCGGATATCTTCGTCTTATAATCATTATAATCCGAAGTCATCTTCTTGTCATCATAAAAGTTTCCATAAGAACGATATCCGTCTACAGATTTGGACAGATCACTCATTTTGGTATATAAGTTTTTAGACAGAGAAGAGAAGAAAGCGATTACCGTATCGGGATCATTACTGATCATGCTCTTCAGCACATCCGATTTACCGGAGGTATTGGCATCATCCGGATCACCTGCAATGTGATAAGCATTTTTCTCATTGTCCGGTGCCTCAAAGTAACCCAGGGTCTCAACACCGAAATCACTGAGGTACATAGTCTTGCCGTTCACGTCCACGCCGCCGGACATAATACTCTTCAATGCAGAACTGATGGTAGACAAGTTACTATCTCTGCGAAGCAGGGCATCCTTGATCTTGGTCTCGTATTTCTCTACCTCAGAGTCAGACATAGAATCTTTCTCATCATCTGTCAGGGGTTCATACCCTTTGGCAGAATCCGCATTGTACAGTTTGTCCATCTCATTGATGATGGAATTGTACTCCTTCAGGAAGTTCTTCACCATATCATAGATGCCATCTACATCATCTTCGGTAGTAACAGTGATATCCTCACCGGCTTTCGTCTCACTGAGCGCAGTGAAAGTCAAGCCGTTGATTTCGAAGACATTGCTGGTGCCAGTGAATTCCGCACCATTTAATGTAATCTTGGCATTCTGACCACTGATTTTAGTAGCTCCGGTAGCCGTATAGGTTCCGTTATTGATGGATGTTACAACATCGGACGCATATTTTGCCTGAGACAGATAGCTGTTATTTACCTGGTCCTTCAATGTCTGTGTGGCTTCTGCAGTATAAGTTGCATTACCGTCCGCATCGGTACCTTCTGTTACAGTAATATGCTTCTGTATATCTGCGATCTTTGTATCTGCATCGGTGATACTCTTCTGTGCGCTTTTCAGAGACTGGGCATCCGCCTTCTTTTCAGACAATGTCTTAATCTTCTCATTCAGCGTATCCAGTTCCTTCTGTGCAGTATCTTTTTCATCACCATCTGTCAGATTCTTGATCTTTTCTTCCAGCTCTGTCTTCTCTTTCTGCTTTGCTTCCAACTGTTTCGTATAGTTTTCTACAGTATCCAGGCTGGAATCCTTATATTTTTCATTGATCTCATCGATCTTCTTCTGTGCATCACTCTTAGTGCTGAGCAGAGACTTATACTGCTCCAGATAACTGCTTACTTTGGATTCAATATCCTTTGTGATACGGCCATCCTTGTTAATATTTGCAAGAGTAGCTGCATCATCTCCGCTTACATAGAAAGCCGCATACTCCTGGTATTTTGCAAGTGTTGCCTTATCTCCCTTGTCTCCGGTCAGTCCTACTTTCAGGCCCAGTGCAGCTAACGCTGCGTCACCGGTACTGTCGGAAGCTGTGATACTAAAGTCGTTATCGGCACCGGATGCAGAAGCACTGACAAAGAATCTCTGGTTCTTCGCATCAAAGCTGGCATTGACACCTGCTTCCTTGATCTTATTCAGCACATCGGAAATGGTACTGTCACCATTTACCGTAATATCCACACTCTTTCCACCCGCAGTGATATTGAAGGTACCTTCTCCGGTCACTCCCAGTTCGCTTAATTTAGATGCAGCAGTCAGACTTCCCCCATCGGCAGCCTTGATCTGTGCGCCGGTGAGATAACCGGTCTTGGCCAGCTTGTTGATCTGCAGGGACTGTACTCCCTTGACGGCATTTTCACCGGTGATCACGCTGACTGCATTACTGTTGGATACTTTTGTGGTCCTCTTGCTGTAAGAAGACGTAAAACGCATATTAGCGATATATTTTGCCTGCAGATTTTTCAGTTTAGTATTTAATTCTTTCCAGGCATCCTGCTTCCACTGCAGTTTGGTCTGTGCCTTTTTTGCATCATCCACCTTGGTCTGTTTGGCAGATACCAGTTCCTTAATGATAGTCTCTGTGTCCATACCGGACATCAGACCAGACATTCTCATTGCCATAATGTGTTCCTCCTGATTCTTACTTCTTATCTCTTCTCATCTACCAGGATACCGGCTAATTCCCACACTTTGGCGATCATGTCCAGGGTCTTCTCGGGAGGAAGTTCCTTGATCACTTTCTTGGTATCCTTATCTATGATCTTGATGGTTACGCGGTTGGTTGCCTCATGAATGCCGAAGACCGCTTCGGAATGAGACATCATGCTCTTGTTCAGCTTCTCTACCGCTTTCTTGATCTGCTCATTGGTCACATGCTGTTGCTGCTCCCCATTGGGATCGGCAGAGGTATTGCTCTGCTCCTTGCCCTGAGCATTCTCAACGACTGCTGTCGTCTGATCGATCTTGTCTATTGGCTTTACATTGGCAGAATTGTATTCAGAGGCGTTTTCCTCTGTGGTCACTTTTGTAGTCGCATTCTTGACAGCGGACGTGTTCTGTGCCTGCACTGTCATGAGACTGGAAATCGGTTCTATGGTCATAATGGTCACCTCCGTGTGATATGAAAGCGCCTTCCGTGGGCGCACGACCTTTGTTTTCTAAAAATGGTATCGGTAAATTCTCCTGAAAAATTAATAGGTGCTGCAAAAATTTCACGACACCATCTATTCAATAATGCATTCCTGCTCTAATTTTATATTTTTCTCCAGCATATACCGGATAACCTCGCTGAATTCCTTTTCTTCTCCTAATTTCTCCAGACGTTTTTTATCTGTTTCTGTCAATTTTTTTCCATATTGTGAATATTGTTTCAGCGTATCCAGATCCATACGGAAGCTTTCAAATGGAATTTCTGTTTTTTTACGTAAATCCAGAAAAATAAGGAATCCTCCGGCATCTATGTCCCCAAAATGATAATATTTTGCAGCAGGAATTGCATCATAAATCTTTTGGAGCAGTTTTCTTCGTACCCTGTTATGGTATCCTCCCAGGTAAACAAGGAGGCTGTTTTCCTCATGGTATCTGAAAAAAGAAGTAAGGTTTTCAACAGTTATTACCTTCTGTATTCTGCTGAAATCCGAGAAACGAATGTTTTCAATATCCTCTCCCGAAATTCCAATTCCCTGCTTTAAAAGGGACAAATTCATCTCCTCCCCTTCCACCAGCAGGCGCACATCTCCCTTAAAATACACAAAATCAGGGGTTTGATAAATTCCATATTCCGCCAATAGTTCCACTGCATCCATTTCCTTATATTCCTCATCGAACTGCCGAAACACTCTGATAATCCTGCTTTCTATCTGTTCAAAATATTTAGAATCCTGAAAATGTTGAATGGAGAACTCTCTGATATAACAAGGTGTTTTATTTTGTTCTACAGATACACATGCACGAAGAAATTTTTCTGTTTCCTGCAGATTTTCCAATGTTATGTATTCTTTTACCGACTTGTGGTTTTCCAGTCGTTCCAACAGATATCCTACAAAATTTACCGTGACCGGAGCATCTTCATTCAGATATTTTTGAAGAAAGACTCTGTTTTCTTCCTCCAGACCATGCTTTGGTTTTCTTCCTGTATACCGGTAAATTTCATCAATTTGATCCGCATTCATCCGAACCTTTTGTATGAAATGTCCCTGCTTATGGTCCTTCCAGATTACAGTTATCATATTTTTATTTTCCAGTGCATTCATCAAAATATGAATTTTTTCATATTCTGATGAACTCTCATCATAATATGCCGGTATAGATGTTCTCGTAAAACGAAACTCTATCTGTACCTTTCTCCTGTTCTCTCCAATTGACAACAGACTGTTTTCATAGGTATCCAGCAAATGATTTAAAACCATTCTGTCATACTGTACCATTTACATACCTCTCTGCATAACTGATTTTTTCATCTGTCATTACAAGTAATGTCTCCTCCACAAAGGGACTGATATACTGTATTTTATCCGGTGGTGCAGCAATCAATATCTGTAGCGGCAACCGCCGCAAAAATTCCAGAACTCCGCCTATTCTTTCATCATCCATATTATTAAACGCTTCATCAAAAAGCACAAGTCCCACTGCCTCTCCGCCAATATTGTTCTTATACAGCTGGACAAAAGATGCCGCTACGGTGACGTAAAAAGGTGTCTGTGTCTCACCACCGCTCTTTTCCTCACACACCTTTGAATATAAGGAATAGTTTCCATCGCTGTGTATAATGCGTATATCATAATCCATATAAGTACGATAATCCGTAAATTCATCCAGTGTTTTTGTACTATTGTCATTATCAAGTGCCAGCCGTTCGAACAGTTCTTCTATCACTACCTTATGATTCTCATGAAACAGTCCACTGAAAATAGACTCTCCCTGCATCGCATTAAAATCATCCATGATCATTTCATAATATTGACGGTATTTCTTACTCGGCATATACAGGAATTCATACTTTTCATTGCTGAACGTAATATCATTCAATGCCTTGTTTAATTCCTTAAATTCAGACTGGGCTGTCTTCATATTTTCCTGTAGCTTAGACAAAAACTGCTCTCTGAATTCTTCTTCCGCTGCGCTTCTGGCCGTCTCCACCTTATCCTCATACTGCAGCAGTTCTGAATTTTTCAGTTTCAAATACTCCGCTTCAAAATCCCGATATCCTTCCATCGAAGCAGGTGCACCAAAATCATGCGCTGTTTTATATTCCCTCATTACCTCTTTCATAGAGTCCGTTGCCTTATCAATCAGTGTCTGGTTTGCTTTTCTCCTTCGCAAATAATTATCTCTGAACTGTGCATAAGACTTACCCTCTGTCTGTTTCTCATATTCCTGTCTCCATATTGGCAATAAATCTGCATCGTCTGCCCCAAGTTTTTCATAAAATAGTGCTTTTTCTACATGATTTGCCTGATTCTCTGCAATTTTCTGTTTTGTCAGGCTGATTCTTTCCTCCGTCTTACCGGCAGTTCTGTCTAAATTACTCCTTTTTACCGTCAGTTCCTCTAACATTTTTTCCAAGGTAGACAATTGCAGCTGTTTCATGATCATATTGGAATTTTTCTTCAATGTAGCAATGTTTTCTTTGCATTTGTCAATTTCCAGAGAAACCTGCCGCAAATCACCAATAACGTCCAAACGGTACTTAATATCTGTATCCTGATCCGTATTCAGTGGCTCCAGTACATATTCCAGTTGTTTCAGCCTGCTTTTCAAGTCCGCCAGCTGTTGCTTCAATTCCTCCCGCTTCTGTTTTGCCTGTTCCAGTTGTACCTTTATGGCATTCTGTCCAATGTATGGTGTTTCAAAAACGGATGGTTTAATAGCACTCGCTACGTTGTTCTGATACTTCATGCACTCTCTTGTGATTGAGATCCTATAAGTTTTTAGTTCCCGATAATGCTCACACATATGAACTTTTCCGAGAATCATATTGACATAACGTTTTGCGTATTTATTTTTGGAAGACACTACGGTAGCCAGAGATCCTTCCGGTGCGGTATCATATTCTTCCAGATTCTGTGTGTTAATAAGGCCTACTCCATATGCTTTTTTCTCTTTTCGAAGCCTGTCATAAATTCCCAATGCAATATCAAAATTTTCAGGCTCCACCAGAATATAAAATCTCTGCGTGTTTAAATAACCTTCCACAGCATTTCTCCAGGATCCATCTGTAATCTCCAACATTTCACATAAAATACGCGGTTCCGGAGTCCGTCCGATACGTTGAAACTCTTCCTTAATTTCCATTCTTACACGTTCTACATCTTCAGAATACGAAAATTTTTTCTTCATTAACTGTTCAATTTTCTTGTCCAGTTCCTGCTTTTCATCGCTGATTTCGGCTTCCTTTGCTATCGTCTCTGCTTTTTTCTGTAGCACTTTATTTCGCATTAGATTTTTGTAGGAAATAGCCTGCAAAAGTGTATCCTTTGTCTGCGCCAGATTCATATCATTGTCTGGCATGCACAAGTTTCGATAATAAAGTTTTATAGATGTGTCCACATCCTTTACTTCCAGCAATTTTTTCAACTGCATTCTGGCAGAGTCCATGCTTTCCTGAAGGCTTTCCCGCTCCTTCAGCAAATCTGTCTTTCTGTTCTCCAATAACTGCAGTCGCTTCTCCTGTTCGTCTTTTGCCAGAAAATCTTTATCTGTTGCAAGTTCCGCACGCAAATCATCTCTGATCTGTTGTTTTTCCATCTGTTCTTTTTTCACAGTCTGGATCTGACCGTTTTGTTCTTCCAACCGCAAAGTATCCGTCTGTATCTCAGCCTGCATCTTTTCTATTTCTTCCAGGATAAGATCCGCTTCTACTCTCGCAAGATAATATCCATATTGCTTATCCTTCTGTAATCCATCCGCTGCCTGGGCATGTAAGGAATTGATTTTTTCCAACCTCTCGATACGAATTTTTACGTTTTCCAGTGTACGCTGTAAATCTTGATAAGTCCGGACATTTTCACGTAATACATCAATATTGACTTCCTTCTCATCCAATACATAGGAATACACAAAATCTTTAATATCATCAATCGGTCGAAAAGCCAGAGCCTTGGGAATCAGCCGGAAAAATTTATCTTCGATTCGTCCAAAGCGGTTTTTGATCATTGATCTTGCTTCTTTATCTGTAGTACACCATTGTTTTATTTTAGAACTATTCATTGTCCGAAACTGATTGATAGACTTTGGCGCTTTTCCTTGAAAAAACATAGAGTCCTCGAATCGTACTCCGTCCATCAAATATCTTGCCGTTTTTTCCTGTCCCTCCGAAGCAGAGTCTACCACGGCACCGATCACAAAATATTTATCCTTTTTCTCTTCATAAAATTCCAGTGCAACATGTGCACTGATCTCTCCTGTCCGTTCATAAGGTTTATTTTCTCTTCCGGTCTTACAGCGAATATACCCGGTCAGTTTTCTTTTCCCGTTTTCATGAGCTGCCTTATTAAAATAATTGGTTGAACAAATAATCACGAACTGAATAGCGTCCAAAAGAGTGGATTTTCCAGCTCCGTTTTCTCCGGAAATCAGTGTAGATTTTTCAAGATCTATTGTTGCATTAACAAAGCGATGCCAGTTAATCAATTTCACTCTCGTCAGTTTCTTCACTGTTTTTTCCTCCTCTTTTGTAAATTTCCAGCTTTTCATAAGCTGCCTTAATATCTTCCACGCGAACAGCCATCAGAATAGAGTCAAAGATAATAATCCGGGATTCTTCCTCCGTAAGGCTGGTATCCAATATCTCTATGATCTGAAACCTTTTCAATGTACTGATTGCATTGCGAAAAGTTGTCTTGTCTATCATTTTCTCTCTGATCTTCAGGCTTAAGAATTTTTCATGAATATCCCCCACATTTACAATTACTTCCTCTGTAGTAGAAAGTTCCCTTCTCTTTTCATCATATAAAATTCTGAGAATTAACAAGAGAACCGATTCAAACAGTTTCATATTGTAGCGGTTATAGTTTTGTGGATTGGTTAACTGAACCACACCATATTCTTCATTAATTTCCAAACGGTAGCCCAATAGTGCAAAACATTCCGCAAATTTTTCCTTGTATTTTGTTACAAAATAATAATCTAATCTGGTTGTTTCATTTCTTTTACATAAAAAGCAGGAACTTAGCAGCCGGTTACATATCCGTGAGAAATTATCCCTGTCTTTCTGCAACATTCCGTTTAAAATATCCATCCTACTTTTGTACCTTCTTTCGTATTGTAAAATCCGTAAATTGGTAACCTTCCTTCTGTATGGTCTCTCTTACACTCACTACATACTTCATGTTTTTTCTCTGACCGTACAATCGAACATAAATCATCTTCACGAAATCATCCGTAGTATCTAACGGTAACTCCGAAGCTAACATTTCCGGTCTTTCTCCAAGCTGTTTTTCTACATATCCATCTATTTTCTCCGGGTTCAGGACTCTTGCCAGCTTTTCAAGCATTTTCCTTTTCTTCTCATTCCTGAGTTCAGTGTCCGGTTCCTCCTGTTGGATTATTTCCGGTTCAAATGTTTTCTTTCCTTCAATCGGAGTATAAAAAGATTTCTCATCTATAACTGCTGAACTGTATATCCGGATCAGATCATCCAAAAATTCAATCCTGTAAATTCCACCAAGATCCATGTTTTCCCGATTGATTTTCTCATTCATTTCAGAAAGAATATCCTTGATCTGCCCCCTGACATCCTCGCCGCCAATCAGATAAAACTTGGCACGATTGATAGCTGCCCTCTGATATTGCGTATTTTTACGATTGATTTCTGCCAGGATTTCATCCATATTCTGAAAAGCATCTATGACCTGATGAATATAATGATAGACCAGTTCTTCTGCTTCTTCCGGCGCAATTTCCCGAATGGAAGCCAGTTCCGCACCTGCTTTTTCCACATAAGCCTTACTATGGCTTTTACTTTCCAGTCTCTCTATAATCTCCGGTCGGAATTTAGAGACATTATCTGAAGTGAGCAATCGATGATATGCTTTGTCTACAATATTTTCTATGTAATCGTTGAATAAAACATCCATAATTTCCGCCGGAGTCTTATACTTTGTCAGTTCATCAATATAATGCTTGATTCCGGAACTCAGGTTTTTCAGACCGGTAATCAACATATCTGTATTTTCCACAATTGACAAAAGAACGATTCCCGGATTGTCCGTTGTACCTCGCACCAGGCTATATATAGTGTAAATATATCCCTGATATTCGATTTGCTTACCTTCTGCAATTTCCAACAATGTCTTTATAATCTTGACGGCATATTCCTTAAAATTAACTCTTTGTACATAACTTTTATCTGTCTCGATGTCTATCCATCCATAATTTTCCAGTTTTCGCAACATCCAGTTTGCCTTATCTCTTGCATTTTTTCCCTGGAATTCTTCTTCATCAAAATCCGCTGCCTGGGTCTGTTCAAAATAATATTGCAGTTCCTCCACCACAACATCTCTGTCCACTCCAAAGGAAAGCTGATGATCCATGACGGAAAATAACTTGCAGATACATTCCCAATATACTAATTTATTCGGAGATGCCAACGGTACAAAAAAACGTTCATCTATAATATGAAACACACGTAATCCCTCTTTATTTATGCTTTGTATGGAATCTACTGTCCTAAAAACTATAAGTCCAGACTATTTTCATTCAACAGAAAATCAAAAATACTCATTGTCAATATTCCGTCATCATCATTCCATGGTTTAATAATATCTTTTACAATGATAATCTTTTTAAATGAATCACCTACATTTATCAGGGATGCCTTTTCCTGCATTCTCTTCTCATCATCCGGAAGACTGAATGCTGATTGAATATAATATCGTTTGCTTCCCTTATTTGCTACGAAATCAATTTCCAGTTGTTTTTTTTCCTGCACTCCCTCTTTGGTTCTGTTCCGTTTCATAACCACACCAACATCCACATGAAATCCCCGAACCCGGAGTTCATTATAAATGATGTTCTCCATAATATGAGTCTCTTCTGTCTGTCTGAATCCAAGTCTGGCATTTCTGAGACCTACGTCTTCAAAATAATATTTCAGTGGAGTTCCAATATATTTTCTTCCTTTTACATCATATCGATTGGCCTCGCTTACAATAAAGGCATCCTTAAGGTACTCAATGTAGCTCCGAATGGTATTCAGGCTGATATCTGACTGAATCACACTTTTAAATGTAGCTTCTATTTTCGATGCATTTGTCAGTGAACCGATTCCTGATGCCAGTATATTAATCAAGTCGTTTATTTCCTGAATTTTTTCTATATGATTACGTTCAATAATATCTTTAATGTATGTCTCTTCAAACAATCCGGTAAGATATTCCATTCTCTGCTCATCTGTATTCATCGTAATGGTTAACGGAAGCCCACCAAAATTAACATAAGAACTCCATCCTTCATATTTATCACCATCGAATACATCCATATATTCCTTAAAACTGACCGGAAAAACATGTATTTCATCTCCACGCCCTCTGAACTCGGTGATAATATCTTTTGACAAAAATTTAGAGTTGCTTCCCGTTACATAAATATCTGCATTTTTTATATGAAGAAGAGAATTCAGAACCTCCTCGAACTCTTCCAGGAGTTGGACTTCATCAAGGAAAATATAGTAATCTTTTTCATCTGTTATCCGGCTTTTAATATAATCCAATATTACATAGGGATCTCTATACCTTTTATTTTCCAACATATCCAGTTCTATCGCAATAATATGATCTTCCGGAACATTTTGGGATATAAGATAGTTTTTAAATATGGTAAACAACAGATATGATTTGCCGGAACGTCTTATTCCCGTAATAACCTTTATCATTCCATTATGCATTCTATCTACTATTCTTTGCAGATATAAGTCTCTTTTTATTTCCATGTTTTTCTCCACTTTGATATTTTGAGAACATTGTGCCCTCTTTTTTCAAATTATACTATTATATCTAAGTCCTTTCAATGTATTTTTATAATTTTGGGAAATTGTGCCCTCTTTTTTCAATATGCGTATTCAGAAAAAACTCCGGATTGCATACTCCGGAGTCTGTGTCATTTCCATTATTTTCTTTGTTTTACCCCAACAGGTTCTTCAGTGCTGCCATACCTTCGGCATCCACAGCGGCCTTGTTGGCCTCCTGGATCTGGAGGTAGACTTCCTTGCGGTAGATGGGCACTTCCTTGGGTGCGGTGATGCCGATCTTGACCTGATCACCTTTGACCTCCAGAACGGTGATCTCGATATCGTTGTTGATGACGATTGCTTCGTTCTTCTTACGGGACAATGCCAGCATCTTACTCACCCGCCTTTCCGGATTTCAGGATGTCGTATACCGGATATTTTACCGGGTATTTATCTCCCTCAAGGATGATCTGGCAGGCCTTGCGTTCTTCCACGTTGATCACAAAGGGACCCTGCAGGTTCACCGTCATCTTCGTCAGGTCAGCAGGCACAGTCACAGTAACCATGACCAGAATGTTCTCCGGAGTCAGATTGCCTACACTAGTGAGCAGTTCGTCATCCACTTCCGGATCATACTGAGGGTTGACCAGCAGCGGATCCATGACCGGCATGGCGAATCCGGGTTCTTCCAGAGACTGTAAATAGCGGATTCCTACGTTGCTGCCCTTCTCCTCATCGTGGAGCATGGTAAAATGCTTCAGTTCCGGGAATCCGATAATACCTTTGTCAAAAGTGATGATCTTGTCATCCGCAATCTCAACTTCTCCAAAAAATTTTGTATTGATCTTCATAAAATACCTACGCCTTTCCGTAACCTGTTGTTCTAGATGAAATTCAACAGTGTGGTCTGCATTACTTTACCGGTAGCCATCAGTGCCGCTTCATAGGTCATTTCCGCACTCTTCAGATCAATGGCGGTCTCGGTAACATCGATATCCTCGTTTTCACTCTTTAAGGTCTCAAAGGTGGTCTTCTGGCTCTTCATGCGGTTATCGATCAGTTCCAGTTTGCTGCTTCTGGTACCGCAGTTGGTAACGCACAGGTTGGCATCATCCAGATATCCCTGGAACGTAGTAATGCCGCTTTCGAACATCTTCTGGCATTTGTCCTTTGCCAGAGTCAGTGCTTTTTCTACTGCTTCCATCTGCTTCGTCAGGGTCTCTGCATCCGTACCGGTAGCAGTCTCCTGCAGTCCCTCGATCTTGGTCTTCACATTCTCCAGATCCACCACATCCTGCATGGCCTGTACCAGATCGTCCACCGTACGTCCGATACCGTGCTGGAAGCACTCATCTGCAGTGGAATTCACCTGAATGGTCTGGTTGAAGCCTACATCATATTCGATGACCTGTTTTTCGCTCTTGCCGTCAAGATAGGACTTGTTATAATCCGTTACTTTTCCGTCTGCATCGGTACTGGTACATGCAAAATAATGCTCGGGTCTCAGATCACCCTTGACCCAGTGATCCTTCTGATAAGTTACGCGGATCTCACCTTCATTTTTTCCCGAGGTGGAAGGATCATCCTTGCAGGCCATCAGTTTATCATAACGGTTCCTGCCGAGCAGGATCTCACCGGTATCCGGCACATAGATCAGTGCATCATCATTTTTTGCTGCCTCGGTGTAAGGGTCTTCCGTGGAGGACTTTATTGTGAACATAGTGGAATCCCATGTCGGTTCTTTCATTACAGCTTCGCCGGTTACAGGGTCTTTCTCATAGAAAGAAATAGACGGGGCTGCAGCCGGGTTTGCATTCTTGTCTCTGCAGTCATCATAAGCCAGCTGGATACGGTACACCTCGGTGGACTTAATATCCTGTTCCGTGATCTTGCTGTTATTTGCATTATTATAATTTGCAGCAGTAATATCCAGCAATTTTCCGGTGTCGATCTTCGTCAGCTGTGTGATGGAGCTGTTGTCCAGCTGCTCGGTGATCTCATATTTCGTATTGTATTCTTTATCAAAACTCAGAGAAGTATCGGTACGATATCCGGTAAACACATAACGGCCCGCATAGTCTGCATCGCCGGTGCTGTACACTTCATCTCCCAGGGCTTTCAGCTGTTCCAGAATGATCTGGCGGTCTGCGGATTTCAGATCTCCGTTAGATGCCTTGGTGCACTGTCCGATCATATTCGTGATGATCTCTGTCAGGTTCTTCAGTGCATCCTCGGTTACGTCCAGCCAGCTCTCCGCATCCGGAATGTTCTTGCTGTAATACTGCGTCACCTCGGTCACATTGCTGCGTAAACGCAGGGCACGGATGGATACCACAGGATCATCGGAAGGACGGCTGACCTTCTTCTGGGTAGACATCTGGGTGCTCAGCTTATCCTGATATACTTTGTTCGTATTGATATTGGACAGATTATTACGCTGCATGATCTTGTTCGTAATTCTCATTTTCTCCGTAACTATTCAGGATTCTAAAAATCAGAATAACTGGTACGTTATGCTTGCATATAAGTAACAGTTTTCTGATTCGAATGGTGACTCGAATAGAGTCACCACACACGTGAGCAAAATTAGCTGTGTAGCAGCGAGAAAGCACGGATACGTGCGTTTTTGCGAACATATGTGGGAATCCGAATAGCTGCCTCCTTTCTAGTTTAGACTCCGGTCTCCAGAATCAGTCTGTCATAAATCTCCGTCAGTGTCTGGATCATCTTGGAAGCCAGATTGTATCCGTTCTGGTATTTTACAAGATTTACGGCTTCTTCATCCTCGTCCACGCCGGAGATGGAGAGTCTCTGATTGTCAATGGTACCGGATATATCCTTAAAGCTTGCATAAAAAGTATTGGCCCGGGATGCATTCAACGCCACATCTGACAAAATACACTGTAAAAACTCGGAGGCACTGTTGCCGCGGAAGCTCATCTTGCTCTTATCCGTAGCCAGATTCTTCAGATCGTTCAACAGGTCATTCTGTTCCACGCCGTCAGATGCATTTTTTCGGTTTGCCATCAGGCTGGGATCCTGCTCCATGGCATCCAGAATATCGAAATTCTTCGCTGTCAGACGATAGTAGCTGTCATCGTTGACTTTTACCGTAACTTTACTGTTTTTCTTCTCCTGCTTGTCATATCGCTTCGCCGCATCATCCAGCAGGAACTGCTCACCACCGGTAGCTTTATTACCGGTGAACATCTTCACGCCGGGATCTCCGTTGCCACTGTAACCGGAAGTCAGAATATCGTTGAATTTCTGAGAGAAGGTACGGATCCACTCATTCATCTGGTTCATGTAATAAGGGATGCCCTGATAGGACAGGTCGGTACCAATCTCCGCCTTTTTCCCTACACGGTCATTGGTAATTCCCCGGGGATTCTTCTCACTGTCCGATAAAGTAAATGTATAGGAGTAAGTGGCGTTGCCGTTCGCATCATATTCGCAGGTATATTCCCAGGAATCATAATAGAATTCCTGATTGCCCAGATCGATGATACCGCCCTGATCCGACAGATTACATTTATTCAGGTCCTGCAGATAGGCCTTGGTTACTTTTACGGTTACGGTATCGTGGGTCTTGCCGTCTGCCGTGGTCGTCGTGCCGGTGGCGGTCACCTGTCCGGTGAAGTTCTCCCCGTTGTTGCCGTCACGCATCTGGATCAGTCCTGCCAGATCTCCGCCCATGGAAGCATTGTACAGGTTGAACTTCTGACCGTCTGACCAATAGATCTCATAGAGACCGTCAATATCGGTCTGGTTTACTTTCTCATAGGAGGTTCTCGCCACGCATTCCAGACCGTTATAATCACTACCGTCCACCAGCATCTGTCCGCCTGCGATCTTGACCATATATCTGTTGGCTCCAGTCTCACGGTTCTCGTTGTTGGCATCGATGATCGGAGTCTCCTTGACTTCCACATCCACGATCTTGGATAATTCATCGATCAGCAGGGTTCTGCGGTCACGCAGCTCATTGGCCTTTGTTCCAGCCAGTTCAATGGTGTTGATCTGTTTATTCAGGGAGGCGATCTCACCGGCCAGGGAATTGATCTGATCCACCTTCAGTTTAATCTCCTGATTGATATCCTTCTGTACTTTTTCCAGATTACCCGCCATACCATTGAAATAATCTGTCAGTGCTCCGGCATATCCCACGAACTGGGATTTGGCTGTGGCACTGTTGGGATCCTTCAGGAGTGCCTGCAGTCCGGTGATCATCAGCTGATCGAAGTTCGTCTTGAACCCGGTGCTCTTACCGTCATCATCAAAATACGTCTCCAACTGCTGCATGTAATACTGTTTCATGTCATATTCGCCAAGCAGTGCATTGTTATCCCAATATCTTCCGTCATAGAATTCATCCCGTACACGCTCAATGGCCAGAGTCTCTACACCGGCACCGGCACAGCCATAGGTCTGGAACACCCGCAGCGCATTGGCGGCCTGTTGTGTCACCTGTTGTCTGCTGTAGCCTTCCGTCTGTACATTGGCGATATTATTGGAAGTGGTATTCATGGCAGCATTGCTGGCCAGAAGTCCCGTATATGCAATATTTAATCCAAAAAACTGTGAGGGCATAACTTACCTCCTATTTCTTACACATTACACACCCAGCGTGGAAAGAATGTGGTCCAGCATTTCACTGATCACGTTGATATAACGGCTGGATGCGTTGTATGCGTTCTGGAACTTGATCATGTTGGACAATTCCTCGTCTGTGGAAACACCGATGACCTGCTCTCTGGCACTCTGTGTAGCCTCCACAGTGGTGACCTGATTCTCATAAATACTCCGGAATACATAGCCGGAATTGGATACCTGCGATACCAGGTCGGTATAATAATCTACAAAAGTAGTCTTTTTCTGTACATTAGGATTCAGCGTGTAGGCTTCCTCGGTAAATGCCGCTTTCAAAGCATCTGCGGTCTCCTTATCCTCGGAACCGTCTGCCAAACGGAATCCAAGCTTGGAAGGCTCCTTCGTCAGCGCTGGATTTACCTGAAGATTGCCGATGGTATACAGGCTCTCAGGGCTTTTCGGATCTTCATCCTTCATAATCCAATACTCTGTTACACCGTCTTCTCCGATCACCTTCTCATAGCCATCCGTTGTGACCTTGGTAAACAGCTGGATGGGACTGCCATCCTCCATGCGCATATAGCCATTCGGATCCGAGACACAATAGCGAACATTGGGGCGTGTAGTACCATCTGCAAGTTTCAGATCTCCGGTCTGTACTCCTGCAGCCTTCGCCAGAATATCGTTCACCTTCGTCACCACATTGTGGATCATCTGGTCGAACTCACCCTGAATATTCATGACAACGGACTGGGAGACACTGTCGTATTTTCCTTCCGCCAGATCTGTATAATTGGCTCTGTGATCACCTCTGGCCAGAAGCATTGCCTTCAGGCCGCCGATATCTGTGTTCAGGTCGGAAGAAATCTCCACGGAGAGATCAAATACCTCTGCGCCGTCAATATTATAATCTCTGGTGCCGTCAGCTCTGACGGTGTAGGTGGCATCCTGCGGCCAGAACGGAGTGTAGAAGCCGGTGGCTTCATCCGTCTTCAGAGCGATCTCATAACAGGTTCCGTCCTTTACGAAATCCACGCCCTCGATCTGTACGGATACACTGCCGTATCGATCTTCGGAAAAGGTCATGTTGGTCAGCTCTGCCAGTTCATCCAGAATCTGATTTCTCGCGTCTCTCAGGTCGTTGGCATGTTCAATGCCGCCACCCTCAATGGCACGGATCTGATCGTTCAGCGTTAATAACTGGTTGCCGTATTTATTGATTTTATCTACATTCTGCTTAATCTGTGTGTTCAGGTTGTTCTGGTAGGAGCTCAATCCGCTGTATACTGCTCCGGCTCTCTGTACGAATTCCGTCGCTCTCTGCACCAGCATGCCCTGTGTTACAGAACTGCTGGGATCCTTGGAAAGCTCCTGAATAGCGGTCCAGAAGTCTGTCATGGTGGTCTGGAATGCCTCGCCGTTCAATTCTCCCAGCTGGCTCTCTACCTCTTCCATGACTTCTGTGGACACTTCATAGAACATACTACGTCCGGATTCCTTGCGGTATGTCTTGTCCAGGAAATAATCTCTGACCTGTTTTACGCGGGAATATGTGACACCCAGACCTGTCTGTTTGTTGGAAATAGACTTAGGGTCTGTCGATAATGTGACATAAGCTCTGTTAGACTGCTGTACCTGTTGTCTGGTATAGCCGGTGGTGTCCACATTAGAAAGATTATGCGCTGTGGTATTCAGCGCATTCTGACTTGTCTGTAATCCGGACGAACCTATATATAAACTACCCATTAATGGCATAAACTTTCACCTCTGTATCAGGGGATCCTCAGATCCCCGGGATCCGGTCTTACTGCTTGGCATCGAATCCATGGTCAATGACCCCCATGGTATTGCCTGCATTGTAAGCTCCCCGGTTGTAATTCGCTGTCTCGGGTGCAGCCTTGGATGCCTGGAGGAGATTCATCTCGAATTCCACCATCTCCAGCGCGCTGTTTAACAGTTCACTGTTCTGCTCGTTCACGCGCTTCAGTCCCCGGACCGCTGCCTGTAATCTGTCGTGGGAATCCGCCAGTGCCTGCTGTTCCGCAGGCCGTGCAGATAACATAGTGATCAGATTCGGCAATTTCAAGTCGTTAACATCCCTGTTCAATACATCGGCTATGTCCGCAGTCACTCCCGCTCTCTGCTTGTCCAGATTGTGGATCCTGCTGACCAGCTCCTGCTCCTCGTCCGTGATCTTTTGTAACTCTGCAAGATCACCGCCTGCAATAATCGGTGTCTTGCGCTGTGATAACTGAAGCAGAGCTTCGTACTCCGTACTCTCTCTGTCCAGTACATCTATCAGGTTTTCCATTAAACTAGCCAAGGAACTACCTCATTTCTTCCTGCTTTTGAAGCAGCTTCTCCGCAAAGCTTGCATTATCCACTCCATAAGTACCGTTCTGGATTCTTGCTTTAATGGGAGCCGTTAACTCTTCCCTGATGTCAGGTGCTGCTGCCACTGCTGCCTTAGCGGTCTGGAAATCCTTGCCCTGGCTGCTGATCTGCAGTCTGTCCGTGTGTGACGCTGTCTGAGTCTTCTGAGTTCTGCTGACCTTCTGTGACTGATACAGCTGCTGTACCTGTGTATACGCTTCAATACGCATGTCGACTCCTCCTTCCCGAATGTCTTTTGATGTTTCACAATATGTATCGGACGGATTTGCAATTACTTTAGCCCTCATGGAAAAAAAGTAACGATCCGGACCGCCTGCTGGGGAACGTCCGAATCGTCACAAAATCTGTCAATATGCATTTTCGTTGCGGATCTCATCGTCTACCCGCCGTACCCGGTAGGTCTTGTCTCCCACCGTCACGGCGGTCACCGTATCGTCGTGGGCATACAATCCTTCTTCCACATAAGAAAATTTTTCCGGTATCCTTCCCTCTTCCAGGATCTGGATCAAAGCCTCCACCCTGGGGCCATGCAGTGGATTGCATTCTCCGATGCAGGTGATCTCATCCTTCAGCACGCAGTCCATGGATTCTGTGCTGACACCATCAAAAGACAATATCATAATATCTCCTGCCGCCAGATTGCTGCCGACCCTTTTTCCCGCCGCCCGGATCGCTTCCATGGCGCCAAAGGCCTCATTGTCGTTTTCGCAATAGACCACATTGATATTGTCGTATTTTTTCAGGAAAGCTTCCATGACTTCCTTCCCCTTGGCCTGGGTAAATTCTCCCGATACCTGGTCTAACAGATCCCAACCGTATTTTGCCGCGCCCTGCTCCAATCCTCTGGTACGTCCGATCTGGGCGGAAGCTCCGATATTTCCCTGAATATTTACAATATGAAGATCCTCCGGTGCAATTCCCTTGCTGATGGAAAAGGAATTCAGCCACTCCGACATTTTCAGGCCTTCCAGTTCAAAGTCCGAACCCACGAAGCAGGTGAACAGACTGTCATCCTCCACATCCACCTTACGGTCCACGATGACCACCGGGATCCCGGCATCCTTTGCTTCCCTGAGCACCGTGTCCCATCCGGTCTCCGTCACCGGTGCCAGCACGATGTAGTCCACCTCCTGCTGGATAAAGGTTCGGATGGCCCGGATCTGGTTGGCCTGCTTCTGCTGACCATCCTCGAAGATCAGGTCGTACCCGGCCTCTTTTGTAAAGGTACTTTTCATGGACTCCGTGTTGGCACTGCGCCAGTCGGATTCCGCTCCCACCTGGGAAAATCCCACCACAATACGGTCTGTCTGTGTATCCTCTGGTGTTGCAATATCCTCCGCAGTGCTTTGTCTGTCGCCGCATCCTGCAAGCAGGATTCCCAGCCCCAGCAGCAGACCCGCCATCCATCGTCTTCCTGTTCTGCATTTCTTCATATCTGTAATGTCATCCTGTTCTGTCATACTTCCCGCCCGGAAATCGCTCTGTCATTCTCTCATTTTCCGGCAGGTTCTTTCTCTGTATGAAAATACGCCACAGAGCTCTCCAGTTCCCCGGAGATCTGTTTCATTTTATCACAGTTTGCGCCCACTGTCTGTATCTGTGTCAGGATTTCCTCAATGTTTGCATTCACCTGCTGGTTGTTGGCAGCATTTTCCTCACTGATAGCACTGAGGCTGCCGATATTGCCCAGAATATCCTCTTTCTGCTGTGACAGACGTCCGGTCTCTCCGGCGATCTTGCGGATCTCTTCCGCAGAATGTCTGATACTTTGCTCTAACTGCTGATACTGCTCTCTGGTTGCAATAATGTGATCCTGTTCCTCCCGGATGATATCCTTTACCACATCCGCCTGTTCCACAGTCTCACCGGATTTCTCCATAATGCCCTGGGCCAGATTTTTGATCTGCTCGGCACCGGCAGCGCTCTGCTCCGACAGTTTGCGGATCTCTTCCGCCACCACGGCAAAGCCTCTGCCCGCCTCTCCGGCTCTGGCGGCCTCGATGGAGGCATTCAGACTTAACAGATTGGTCTGTCCGGAAATGGAGAAGATCAGAGCTACCGCCTCATCGATCTTTTCGATATAATCGTTGGTCTCATGAATCTTCGCTGTAATGGTATTCACGGATTCCACAGAACGATTGCTGCCGGTCATGATCTTTTCCATGCCTTCCCCCGCCTTTTTGCTGTTGTCCTGTATTTCTTCCGAATCCTTCTGCAGCTGTCCGGCACTGACACTGATGTCATTGACCGCCTCTCCGATCTCATCCATACGGTCACTGATATTCTGCACATTTTCCGCCATTTCCTCCGCTGCGGAAGACAGCTGCTCCATCGCCTGACTGATCTGTCCAGCCTGTTCTGTGGTGGCATCGCTTCCCTCTGCCACCTGCCGTACACTGTTTAGAAGTTCTCCGGATACCTCCTGTACACCGCCGATGACCTGTGCCAGATTCCGCTGCATCTGTGAGGTATTCTGTAACAGATTACGGATCTCCCGGACAATACTGTCGGATTCTTTTCTGGCACTCAGATCACCTTCCGCCAGGGCATCCACCCTGCTGCCGGTCTCTTTCATCTTGCCCGACAGTGCTCTGCTCAGGAAAAAGCAGATAACACCAAACAGGATCACCATGCCCACTGCGCAGACCATGAATACAACCTCGATCTCCCACAGGGCATCGGTGATCTCATTTTTCCGTTCCGCCGCAAAAGCCACTGCAGTGATCTGTCCGTTATTCATAATCGGGATATAATAACCATAATAAGTATTTCCCTCAATCACTACATTTTTATCATAATATCCCTCCGTCCCAAGATCCTGATCCATGGGGATTTCACGGATACGATAGTCATTTTCATTTTTAATGGATGTGGTAGCCGGAATGCCGTCTGCAAGAATGGCCATCTCCAGGCCTTCTTCCTTCAGGCTGTCCAGGTACTCATAATAACCGCTGGCATTCATTGCCGTGATCTCATTTTCCTTACAGTATTTTGCCAGATTATCCGCAGTTACATGCAGTGTGGTCTGCACACTGCCTTCCAGATTCGTTCTGGTCAGACGTAAAGATGTGGTACTGAGGATCACTGTTGCCAAAACTACCGGTGCCAGTGCCAGCAGCATCAACAACAGGAACAGGCTGCATCCCTGCTTTTTCAGAGTTTTCTGCTTTTTTACCTTCGTTTTTTTCATAACTTCTACCCCCTGATATTCGGTGGATTCCTTTTACTAGCGGAAAAAGAGTGTGACTGCACACCAGCCACGCTCTTTCCGCTCCTCCCTATTTTCAGCTGCTTTTATTTGTTCTGCAGCATTTTCTTTTTTCTTGCGATGACCACACTCTGTACTACCAGGAACAGACACAGCATAGCTGCAATGGTGATACCGGTCCACCATGCCTGATCCAGACCTGCACTGGATACGATATTCTGGATGGTGCTCAGGGACAATACACCGAAGAAGGTTCCGATGATATTGCCGACACCACCAGTCAGCATCGTACCGCCGATGATGGAGGATGCAATGGCGTTCATCTCCATGCCGCTGGCATGAGAAGCAGATCCGCTTCCTACATGCAGGAAGTACACATAACCGCCGATACCTGCCAACAGTCCGCAGAGCAGATGGGACATGAACTTGGTTCTCTTCACATTGATACCTAACATCAGCGCGCTCTGATTGTTACCGCCTACCGCATAGAAGCTGCGGCCCATCTTGGTCCAGCGAAGCATGATAAACATCAGAATGACTACTAAAAGCGCCACAATCACACCGATCTCCACATAAGCATTGACGTAATTGCCCAGTTTGTTCACGGAGCCCATTCCTGGAACGATCACACGGGTTTCCTTCAAAGCAGTGAAACTTTCGTTGGCTACGTTGAAAGGTTTGGTATTTACGATCGTTGTCATACCTCTGGCGAAGAACATACCCGCCAGGGTCACGATAAAGGGCTGGATATCCAGGTATGCTACCAGGAAGCCCTGTACGATACCGAAAGCAAGGCCAATGGCTACTGCCAGTAACATGGATACAAATACATTACCGCCGCCGAAGTCCAGATATACGGCGCAGCTCATGCTGACCAGTGCCACCACACCGCCGACGGAAATATCGATTCCACCGGTAATCATGACTAAACTCATGCCGCAGGACAGAATGATCAGTGCTGCGTTAGCGTTCAGAATGTTGAAAAATGTCTGAGGTTTTAAGAAGCCTTTTCCCTGGAACACGATGGCTCCGATATACATTACGAAGAATACTACGATCGTGATGGTCAGCAGCAGATTGGTATCTGTCATATTTTTTAACTTCTTACCCATATCAGCCAACCTCCTTTACAGCCTTGCCCTGCTTCAGCTTCTTGCCGAAAGCGGACAGCCATTCTCTTACCTTGGGAGTACTTAAGACTACCAGCAGGATAACCACTACCGCCTTGTAAGCAGGAAGTGCATCGGACTGTACGTCGAATTTGTACAAGGTGGTGGTTAGGAACTGGATGACATAAGCACCCAGAATGGAAGCTGCCATGTTGAACTTACCACCGCTTAAAGAGTTGCCTCCCAAAGCTACTGCCAGGATGGCATCCATCTCGATATCCTTTGCAATAACGGAGTAGTTGATGGAGGACAGACGGCTTACTTTGATCAGTGCTGCTACCGCTACACACAGTCCCAGGATCACAAAGGTCAGGAACTTGATAAATGTGGGATTCAGTCCGTTTAACTTGGAGGAATTCTCATTGATACCAACAGACTGGGTGTAAAGTCCCAGTGTTGTGAACTTCAATACCAGGAAGATCACCAGTACACAGACCGCTGCAATGAAGAACGGTGTGGGAATGGGAATTCCCGGAATAAATCCACCGAAATAGCTGAAGGTCGGATCACTTACAATAGGAAGCTCGTTGTTGTTGATCCATGCTGCAATGGAACGTCCTGCCGTATAGAGGATCAGGGTCGCTACCATGGGCTGGATCTTGAAATATGCTACCAGGGCACCGTTAAAGGCACCGAAGAGCATGGCTACCACACAGGCTACCAGAAATGCTACGATAATGGGGGCCTGCAGGGTATCTGGTCTGGAATTCGTACCACACAGTACTCGTAAGATCACGCTGCCTGCGATGGCAATGGCAGCGCCCACGCTGATATCCTGTCCGCCGGAAGCTGCAGTGACCAGTGTCATGCCAATGGCTAAAATAGCCAGTTCGGAACCGTAGTCCAGGATCGTCATCAGGTAACCGGACAATACCGGATCTCCTGCGCTGTTATATCCCAGTGTGATCTTGAAGAAACTGGGGTCTGCGATCAGATTGAATACTGCCAGGATTATCAGGGCTGCAATGGGAATGAAAATCTGCTGCCGGAACAATCCGCTCAGGAAATTTTTATTACCTTTTTCTACTTTCTTTTCATTACTCATGCTTACTTTCACCTCCGGCAATCGTACTCATAATCTTGGTCTGGGTCAGATCTTCTCCGGACAATTCTCCTACCACCTTGCGGTCTCTCATGACTACCAGTCGGGAGCAGGTACGGAGCATCTCGTCGGTCTCGGAAGAGATGAAGGTCACGCTCATGCCTTCACTTGCCAGCTTCAGTACCAGCTTCTGGATATCCACCTTGGTACCGACATCGATACCTCTGGTGGGCTCATCCAGAATCAGATATTCCGGATGGGTCAGAAGCCATCTGGCTAAGATTACCTTCTGCTGATTACCGCCGGACAGCGACTTGATGGGTGTCTCGGCCGATGCCGTCTTGATATCCAGCAGTTTGATGTATTCGTCTGCAAATTTATTAGCTTCCGCCTTGGAAATAGGGTGGAAGAATCCACGAAGTACCTGTAATGCCAGGATAATATTCTCTCTTACGGACAAGTCACCTACGATACCGTCACGCTTACGATCCTCCGGCAGATAGCCGATTCCACAACGCATAGCATCCAGAGGCTTATTGATCTTGACCTGCTTTCCGTTCTTTTTCACCGTACCGCCGATGACACGGTCAGCACCGAAAATAGCGCGGACGCACTCGCTTCGGCCAGATCCCAGCAGTCCCGTAAATCCATTGACCTCGCCCTTCTTAATATAGAAGTCAAAGGGCTTGATTCCGGCATCGCTGCACAGATCTTTGGTCTCAAATAAGGGTTCTCCGTTCTCCGTCTTCTGTTCCGTGGGCTGCTCGCCTTTGATATCGGACAGGTCGTCCAGTTCCTTACCCAACATTTTGGATACCAGTTGTACTCTGGGCAGATCCTTGATGGCATATTCACCTACCAGACTGCCGTCACGCATAACAGTGATCTTGTCACACACTTCATATACCTGATCCAGGAAATGGGTTACGAAGATGATACCCACGCCTCTGGCCTTCAGATCGCGCATCAGGCCGAAGAGCTTTGTCACTTCCTGCTCATCCAGAGAGGAGGTCGGCTCATCCAGGATCAGTACTTTACAATCCATATCTACAGCTCTGGCAATGGCTACCATCTGCTGTACGGCGATGGAACAGCTTGCCAGCTGCTGGGACGCTTTCGCGGGGATATCCAGATTCTGTAAGATCTTGTCTGCGTCCTCATTCATTTTTTTCCAGTTCTGATAGATCTTATTGGAACGTCCTATGTACATGTTCTCCGCCACGGACAGATTCGGGCAGAGTGTAATCTCCTGATATACCGTACTGATGCCCAGCTTCTGTGCCTCCTGCGGAGAGTGAATGGATACGGCTTTGTCATTGCCGTCGATGAAGATCTGACCTTCATCTTTGCTGTAGACACCTGTCAGTACCTTGATCAGGGTTGACTTTCCGGCACCGTTCTCTCCCATCAGCGCATGGATCTCACCTTTGTTCAGATGGAAGTCCACACCTCTCAGAGCACGTACACCGGGAAAGCTTTTGTGAATATTTTTCATTTCCAATACTGTGTTATTGTCCAAAAGTTTCACCCCTTAATCTGTAACTATTCAGAGCCATGTAAATATCATGAAATGTTCTTCGAATGCTGGCATTCGTAAGAATATTTTATGATATTTATAGGGCGAAGTAACCACATTCGCAATAAAGTGGGCTCTGAAAGAACCTTTTGCGAATGGGGTTCTGAATAGTTACTCTTTTGATAAAAGAAGCGCGGAGCTAGCATGCGCCGCGCTTCTGGTCGTTTACGTCAGATTAGATACCGTAGTTGTCTACATCTTCCTGAGTAATGGTGGTTGCATCGAAGCCTTTCTCATCCATGATGATGGTCTTCTCAGAGATGGTCTCGCCGTTCTCCAGCTTCTTGATGATGTCATCGATGTAGGAAGCCTGGAAAGGATTGCACTGTCCATCGTAGTTCCAGTTGCCTGCCTTCAGTTCTTCCAGAGCCCACTTGTTGCAGTCAAAGCCCATAACGATAACGTCTTTACCAACACCGTGGGAGATATTAGCCTTATCCAGAGCTGCTACAGCACCCTTAGCCATATCATCGTTCTCAGCGTAGATTACGTTGAAAGGAGTACCTGCGTCGATTACAGACTGTACGATCTGCTGTGCTTTCTCTGCGTTCCACTCAGCGGTCTGCTGTGTTACCAGATTGAATCCGTCGTTTGCTGCTGCGTCATCCAGAGCACCGGTACGTCCCTGCTGTGCTGCGGAACCCATAACACCCTGTAAGTGGATAATGTTGTATTCACTTAAGTTCTGGCTCTTTAACCAGTCAACTGCGGTCTGGCCTTCCTTTGCCATATCGGATACGATGGATGCCTCATACAGGCTCTCATCTGCATCAATGGTACGGTCGAAGAGGATAACTCTGATACCTGCATCCTGTGCATCCTTCAATACGGAATCCCAACCTGCGGTATCTGCTGCGGACAGAAGCAGATAGTCAACGCCATCCTGAATGAACTTCTGTGCTGCAGTGATCTGCTCATCGTTCTTTAAGCTGTATGCGAAAGATGCTTCGTAGCCGTTAGCCTCGGTAAAGGTATTCTTCATATCCTTATCGTTTGCGGTACGGTAACCGGACTCGTTGGGGTCGTTGTTGATGATGCCGACTTTGATCATATCTCCGGAGGAGCTGGAGCTGGTCGTTCCTGCGCTTGCACTTTCGGTTGCTGCGTTTGCACTTCCGGTTGCTGCGTTTGCGCTTCCGGTTGCTGCGTTGCTGCCTGCATCAGAGGAGCCGCATGCTACAAGGCTGAATACCATGGTTGCTGCCATTACTGCTGCTAAAATTTTCTTCTTCATTGTGTAACCTCCCAATTTGTTTTTGTTTCCCAAAGAACTATTTCTTTGATGATCTTATTGTAAAGCGGATCCGGGGAAAAAACCATGAAGATACCTCACGGAAAAGTTGAAATTTTTATGGTAAAAAAAACCACCGGCGTAAAAAGTTGATTTTTTTACGATAGTGGTTCATTTTTTTAATGCTGCGGAAGCCGGACCGTGACACAGGTGCCCTCCCCGTAGGTACTGGTAATGGTGATACCATAGTTTTCGCCGAAATTCAGACGGATACGTTCGTTCACATTGTACAGGCCGTAGATATCGGTCTCCCGGGCCTTCCGGTTGCGGATGCCTTTCCTCACCTGCTCCAGTCGCTCCGGCGTCATCCCCTTGCCGTTGTCCGTGATCAACAGAATGCAATCCTCTCCGTCCAGTTCTCCTTCGATCCGTATCATGCCCTTGCCACGTTTGTTCTTGATTCCGTGGTACAGTGCATTTTCCACCAGAGGCTGCAGCGTGATCTTGGGAATCTGGCAATGGTTTAATTCTTCCGGAACACAGATCTCATATTGAAGGATGTCCTGATAACGCATCTGCTGGATCTCCAGGTAGCTGCGGACGTGCTGCAGTTCTTCTTTTACATCCAGAATATCCTGTCCCTGATTCAATGAGATCCGGAAAAAGTCCGACAGGCTGCCTACCATGCTCACGACCTTTTTCTGTTCTCCCGCCTCCGCCAGCCATACAATGGCATCCAGCGTATTATATAAGAAGTGCGGATTGATCTGGGACTGCAGCAGTTCAAATTCCGCCTTGCGCAACCGGATCTGCTCCGTCTTCACCTGCTCTAACAGTTCGTTGATCTTGTCGATCATGGTATTTAGTGAATCGCTGAGCACCTGGGCCTCCACGCCCCCCGTCACGTCGGAGCGCACCGTCAGGTCACCTTTTGCCACCTGATCCGTCACCTGGGTAAGGCGTCTTATGGGGCTCGTGATACTTAACGGTATATAATAGGATAAGAATAAAAACAGAACCAGGATCAGTGTAAAGGCAATGATGGAGAAACGGATCATATTCACGAAGAAATCCTGATATTGCTGCCTGCTCTCCTGAATCCCCCGGATCTCGTAATAGATGTACTGGGACATGGTATCACCCACCAGAGACGTCACAATCTGCACATCATTTTCCCAGATTTCCATGTTGTCCTCGTAGCGGTTGCCTTCCCGGATATTGTCCTCGATCCTGCCGATATAGGTCTCCAGATTGTTCAGATATTTTTTGACACTGGTCAGTCGTTTCAGGTTCTCCTGAGATTCCGTCAGTTCTTCCAGACCGGCCACGATGTCATCTGCCTCCACCAGCATATCATGCAGACTGGACTCTTCCAGCGTCTTGTTCCCTACGATCAGCAGATAAGTCTCATAATCGAAATCCTTCTGGAAATCCAGGCTGAACTGACTGGCCATGACGGAGGAATTGATCATATCCTCGTATCTGCGGTTATTGTTCCATAAATTATAGAAGCAAAAGATCAGGAACAATACAAAAGGCACCAGAAGGCAAAGATAGGAATATCTTATCTTTGCCACCAGTGTCGAATGTTCATACAATTCTTTTATCTTTTTTCTCATAGGAATCCCCCTTATCCATGGCCACGGCTAACTGGTGCCGCCCCGGTACTGGGTAGGGGTCATTCCCTGGGTCTTCTTGAACAGATAGGAGAAATAGTGTGGATCCTTGTAGCCCACCTCCTGGCTGATCAGGCTGCTGCGCTTGCCGGTGCAGCGCAAGAGTTCCTTTGCCTTGTTCATACGATAGTCTGTCAGATATTTGATAAAGCTCTGTCCGGTCTGCTGGCTGAAGATCATGCTCAGATGGTTTGGTGAGAAATTCACGTGGGATGCCAGCAGATTCAGGGAAAGTTCCTCGTCTGCATAATTCTCATCAATGTATTTCATCACCTGTTCCACCACATCATCATACCGGCTGCTGGCAGCCTTATCTCTGACTGCCAGTGCTTTCTGCAGAATTCTGGTAATGTAATGGATCGCACTATCGCTGTCCTGCAGGGTCTTCTCGTCCTGATTGGGTGTTTCCAGTTCCTGCGTATCCGTCTGCAGGCTTTCCAGAAAATCTGCCACACAGAAATAGACATCCATGGTAATATACTGCCTGAAAATATTGGACTGCAGTGCCTTGTTGCTGAGATCCCGGAAAAATTCTTCCACGAAGTAGACCACTTCCTCCCGGTCACCCTGTTTTAAGAATTCCTGGATTCTTGTGCGGTCGATCTGCTTTGGATTGACTTCCTTGATGTCAAAATTATCTTCCTTCTGCGCTTCCTCCGTCATATGTCCGCTGTCCAGGATCCGGCTGTCCTGCACCAGATATCTGTGGGCAAAAGCATGACTGGCCTGTTCAAAAGATGTCGGAAGCTCCCGCAGACGGTTCACCGGCTTGCCGATACCACCGAAATACCGCACATGCTCATAGCCTTCCATAATGTCCTTGATCTTTTCTATGTATTCCTGTTGCAGCAGCAATAGCTGTTCCTCGGAATCGGCTTTTAATAAGAATGCTTTTCCTTCCAGATTACGATCAAAGGTGATCACCGTCCTGCCGTCTTCCAGTCCCCGCAGTTCCTGTTCGATCCGGATCAGGCTGCCGGAATACTCATCCTGCGCATGACGCAGAGACTGGGTCTTGAACAGAATAATATTGTACCAGGGTGCCGACAGATCGATCCCCAGAATCTCTGCCGATTCCAACAGTTCTGCCACGGTGCTTTCTCCGGTGACCAGTTCCTGGAACAGTTTTTTCCGCTCTCTGAGATTGTTTTCCTCCATCTCCTGCAAATACCGCTCTCTGATCTGAATGGCTATGCGCTTCTCCTCGATCTTCGCCGACAATTCATCCAATTCCGCCAGCAGTTCCTCACCATTGATGGGTTTGGACAGATACTGGGCCACTCCCAGCTTGATAGCTTCCTTGGCATATTCGAATTCCTGGTAACCGGACAGAATAATGATTTCTGTGTCCGGAAGCTCCTTGCGGATCAGACGGCTCAGTTCCAGGCCGTCCATAAACGGCATCCGGATATCGGTGATCACGATATCCGGACGCAATTTCTGGATCATGGGATAGGCCAGTTCTCCGTCACCGGCCTCCCCACAGAACTCATAGCCATGAGCCTTCCAGTCAATATTATTTTTGATTCCTTCACGGATGACAAATTCATCCTCCACCAAAAACACTTTTAACATTTCCACGATACCCTTCTTCTATCTGCAGGTAACTTCTACCCGCAGATTCTGCCTGCAGATTTTTATTTCGTTCTCTGCAATACTATTTTCTATTATACACGAAAACAGATTTTTCGGGTAGCATATTTTAGCGGTAGAATACTTCTCCCAGCATCAGGTCTCTCTTCAGATCGCGGATCTTCGTATCCTTGTCGATATATACAGCCTCGATGCCCATCATGGCTGCCCAGTCACCCATCTGCTCTGCGGTCAGATCGTAGGTAAATGCGGTATGATGTGCACCTCCTGCCAGGATCCATGCTTCCGCGCCGGTATACAGATCCGGTTCGGGAGTCCAGAAGTTGGTAGCGGTAGGAAGCTTCGGCATGGGTTTCTCCACTTTCTTGCAGTTCACATCGTTGATGATCAGACGGAAACGATTGCCCATGTCGATCAGGGAAGTAGCGATACCATGACCTTCCTTGGAAGTAAATACCAGTCTTGCAGGATCTTCTCTGTCTCCCATGGACAGGGGCTGGCACTTGATGCTGATGGGACCGTCCGCAATGGTGGGGCAGATCTCCAGCATATGGGCTTCCAGAATACCTTCCTTGCCCTTGATCAGATTGTAGGTGTAATCCTCCAGCATGGAAGTACCCTTGGCATCCTTTTTGCCTGCGGTCATGATCTTCATCAGACGTACCATGGCGGCTACCTTCCAGTCACCTTCTGCGCCGAAGCCGTAGCCCTTCTCCATCAGTCTCTGAATGGCCAGTCCGGGCAGTTGCTTCAACGCACCCAGATCTCCGAAGTGGGTAACGATGGCCTGATAATTCTTCTCTTCCAGGAAACGTTCAAATCCCAGTTCGATCTGTGCCTGTACAGCCACATGTTTTTTAAACTCTTCGGGGTCTCTTCCCTCTAATAAAATATTATATTTCTCGTAGTACTCGTCTACCAGTGCATTGACATCGGATGCAGATACGGCATTTACACTCTCTGCGATCTCGTTTACAGGGTAAGCGTCTACTTCCCAGCCAAACTTGATCTGTGCTTCTACCTTATCACCCTCGGTTACCGCTACATTGCGCATATTGTCAGCCACACGCATGACACGGATATGGCTGCTCTCCACCACGCCGACTGCAGTACGCATCCAGGATGCGATCTTGCCCTGTACCACAGGATCAGACCAGTGACCTACCACAACCTTACGCTCCATGCGCATGCGGGTCACGATATGACCGTACTCTCTGTCACCGTGGGCAGACTGGTTCTCATTCATGAAATCCATGTCGATGGTGTCATAGGGCAGTTCCTCATTGAACTGAGTATGGAAATGCAGCAGGGGCTTACGATACTCCTGTAATCCCAGGATCCAGGATTTTGCCGGAGAGAAAGTATGCATCCAGGTGATAACACCGGCACAAGTGTCATCCAGATTTGCTTCATTAAAAGTACGGCGGATCAGTTCGTTAGTGATCAGGGTCGGCTTCCATACCACCTCATAAGGTAACACACCGGAAGCGTTCAGGGCATCCACGATCTTGTGAGAATGCTCCGCTACCTTTGCCAGGCACTCGTCCCCATACAAGTCCTGTGATCCCGTACAAAACCAGAATTGATATTTTTTTGTCTGTAACATAAGTAATACCTCCTGTAGTTGAATACAATTTCGATATTACCATATTACAACTTGTATGCTTCTGCTAACAAGTTGTATTTCCTACGACAAGCTCCGGCTGGATGAGAATCTTTCTCTCTTCCGGTCCCAGAGATTCCCCATGAAGCAGTGACAGTAACAGCTGTGCCGCCATTTCTCCCAGTTTTTCCTGGGGATGAACGATAGTGGTCAGTTGAAAACCTCCGCCGATGGCCATGTAGGAATTGTCATAACCGGTGACGGAAATGTCCTCCGGGACGCGAATCCCCCGGGCCGTCAGCGTCGGGATGACCTGCATGGCGATCTGGTCATTGTAACAGACCACACTGTCGAGTCTGGTTCCCTTGGAGATCAGACGCCGGATTCCCTCCTGTGGGTGGACTTTACGATCCTCGGTATGGAACCAGATCACCTTGTCCGGATCGTAGAGGACACCTGCTTCCTGCAGGGCCTGTACATAGCCCCGGTGACGGTTCTGTCCCTGGATGTCATCTGCCTTGAACACTCCGGCAATATCGCGATGCCCGGTATCCAGGAGATATTTTGTGATCAGATGACCTCCCCTGCAATCGTCCATCAGCACCTGGGGCTTGTCTTCCATCTGGTCGAAGCAGCCTTGAATAAACACATAGGGAATTCCGTATTCTTCCAGCCGCTCATACAGATGCAGATGTCTGCAGCTGATCTGGCTCTTACTGGGTTCGATGATGACCCCGTCGATATCCTTCTGCAACAGTTCCTCCAGACACCGTGCCTCCTGGCTCCGGGAGTTTCTTGTATTTTTTAATAAAATGCTATACCCCTGTGCCGTAAGAACTTCATCGATGCCCTGAATAACCCGGGGAAAAATATAATCCGACAGATAGGTGGTCACCACGGCAATGTTGTGAGACTTATGCTCCGGGCGGACCCGCTCCGACACAAAGGTGCCTTTCCCGTGTACCGCATAGATGTATCCCTCCTGTTCCAGAATGGCCAGTGCCTTGCGGACGGTCTGGCGGCTCACCTGATAAGCGGCGGCCAGCTGGTTCTCCGAGGGAACACGGTCACCGCTGCGCAGTTCTCCCAGTCGGATCTGTTCCTGTAAATCATGATGCATTTTATAGTATTTCAGCTGTTTTTCTTCCATACGTATCCGTCCGCCCCGCTCCTTCTCTATCCGGTTTTGTACAACTCTATTCCGTTTTCCGGGTATCGCTCCCCGGTACATTTCAGTATTTTTCGCCTTCCAGCAGGATCAGTCGCCGGATTTCTTCCGCTCCGCTGACACGTTCCCCTTCTATGGTATCATTATGGATCACATAATCACAGATCTTGCGATTACGCTTCTCCGCATCGATAGACAGGATCCGAAGTGTCTTTTCCTCGGTGTCATAGTCGGAATCAATGATATCGGCGATCAGCTTTTCTTTATCTCTCGCCACATAGATAATATGGGTGGGAAAGGAACGCTTCATGGCAATGGCACCGCACATATCCACGGGGATCACCGCAAACTTTCCCTGATCCAGCAAGGTCTGAATGTCTTCCTTTCTGGTGCCGTACCGTACCCCGGCATAAGCCGTTTTTTCAAAAAAGTTCATCCGGTCGAAGGCTTCCTCCGGGACGTACTTGTGGCCGTAGCGCCCCGGTTCCGTGCAGTAGTTCACCGGGCGGACAAAAATCTCCCCACTCTCTGTCCTTTCGCTCGCGTCTGTCCCTCGGCCACCGCACAAAGCTTCCGTAATCTCCCGTTTGCCGGAGCCGGACGGCCCCACCAGGGCCAGCACCGCCGGAGCAGTGATCTTCTCTGTCTTAGAAGTGGATGCTTTCATGATCTGCTTCACCAGAGAGACAAATTCCGCCATGGTATTTACGGACAACAGCCCCGTCATTTTGGCATTCCAGGGCTTCCGCATCAGCACCGGATACTCCGCCTTGCTCTCCAGAATATTGTGGATGGCATCATCCAGCACAATATCAAAATGGACACGATCCTTGGCACTTCCCAGAATAATATTTTCCGGTGGAAGCTCCGGGAACTGGGTCATGATCTGTTCTGCCCGCACTCCCATAAAATGTGGTGACACCGCAGTAATGAAAAAAACATCCGCGATCTGCATCAGTCTGCGGATCCCTCGTTTCGTCTCCTCGGTCGGGATCTGCCTCCGGTACAGTTCCGGATCGTTATAGAATTCTTTGATCACCGAAGTCCGCCCTTCGTTGGCCCAGGAAGTGATTTCCTCCATGCGATAGGGTTCCTTCGGATGATATTTTTCATTTGCCATACGGATGGCGATACTGTTAAACGGGGCGGTAACATCGTCCCAATCAATACCGATGCTGGGTCTGAGCATGCTGTAGTCCTCACTCTTTCTATGTTCAATACGATCTATCACACCATGTGATTTTAGTGCATTATGCTTTTTGCACATTGTGCATTCCCGTTTCCGGAATACTTCTGCTATTTAGCATAGCATAAACGAATACGCAGTACAATCCATACCGTAGCCGCTCTCTCTGGCTCTTCTACCGTTCCAATCGGCATTGTTTATTTTGCCGTACTCTTTTTCCTTGGGTATATCATGTTTTTGGGGTTTATCATCCATTTATCATATTTTTTGTTGTAATAATTCACAATCGCTTTTTTCTCTATATTGCCCAATTGTCAGCACTTTTGAACTGTGCTAGTATACATGTACAGGAGGAGAATTCATGACCAACCGGGAATTATTAGAGACGATAGTAATTAAATTAGAAAGTATAGACCAACGACTGGGCAGGGTGGAGCAACGACTTGATAAGGTCGAACAGCGACTCGACAGGGTGGAGCAGCGACTTGATAAGGTCGAACAGCGACTCGACAGGGTGGAGCAGCGACTTGATTCACTGGAGCAAAGATTCGATTCTTTGGAACAACGTGTTTCCAATCTGGAATCCGGTCAGATTGCCATGGAACAGCGCCTTACCAATCTGGAATCCGGTCAGATTGCCATGGAACAGCGCCTTGCCAATCTGGAATCCGGTCAGCTCTCTATGGCGAATCGCCTTACCAATATGGAGTTGACTCTTGAGAATGAAGTCAGTCGTAATATCTGTACAATTGCAGAAGCTCATTTAGATTTATCCAGAAAATTCGACCGGGCCTTAAAAGTAAAAGAAGATGATGAACTGGTTCGCGTCCGGCTTAATGTATTGGAAAATGATGTCCGAAAAATAAAGCAGCGGCTGGAAATTGCATAGTTTATTCTTATCAGTACCTTATCTTAATGGATAAGGTATTTTTTTGCCCTTCTTTTTGTTGACTTATCAACATCCTTGTGTTACACTTCATAAAGTTGTTGCAGTGTCAACATTTTATAGGAGGAACCTTCATGCAGGATCGTTTTGAAAGATTTGTGGTATCTATCACAGAATTGCACCGTTATCTGCAAAAATTAAAAGAACTGGAAATGGGACAGATGGACTTAAAAGCCGGTTATACCATGTGTCTGTATTATCTGGGAAAGCACCCGGAAGGGCTGACCGCCACGCAGCTGACGGAGCTGTGTAAGGAAGACAAGGCCGCCATCTCCCGTACCTTAAGCCAGTTGAGTTCCAAGGGGCTGGTGTCCTGCGAGCTGCCGGAACATAAACGTTCCTACCGCACACTGTATTATCTGACAGAAGAAGGCAATACTGTAGTCAAAAAGATCAGTTCCCGGATCTATTCCGCACTGGCTCACGGCGGTGATGGCATGACGGAAGAACAACGGTTGAATCTCTATGACTCTCTGGAACGGATCTCCCATAATCTGGAACAGTATCTTACAGAGTTTTCTGTCAAGCATCCCACAGAGAAATGATCCATCCGCAACTCACCCTGACCGGCTTTCCAACAGAATTAACAGCAAGGTGACATGAACGATGTCGTATGTCCATCCCGATGGATGCCCCGGCGCATTTCCGCCCGAAAGAATATTCATCATAACTATATATAGAAAGTACAGGAAACAATTATGGAAAAAATACGTTTTATCACGGACTCCGCATCCGATATGAACAATTCAAGAGAGGACGTCACGATTCTCCCCCTGCATATCCGCTTCGGTGAGGAGGAATATGCTGACGGTGTCACCATCAGTCATAAGGAATTCTATGAGAAACTGATCGAATGTGATACTCTGCCCACCACCAGTCTGGTATCTCCCGCAGTCTTCGAAGAAGCCTACGAAAAAGCTGTATCGGCCGGAGAAACTGTCATTGTGGTTACTATTTCCAGCAAGCTGTCCGGCACCTGCCAGAGTGCCCGGATCGCTGCCGAGGATTATGAAGGCAAAGTCTTCGTCGTAGACAGTCTGAATGCCACCATTGGGGAACAGATTCTGGTAGAATACGGCCTGCAGCTGAAAAAGCAGGGAATGACCGCGGAAGAGATCGTAAGCATTCTGCAAGAGCAAAAGCATAAGATCCACACCATGGGACTCTTAGACACTCTGGAATACTTGAAAAAAGGGGGCCGTATCTCCCCCACTGTGGCATTCATCGGGGGTGCTCTGGCCATCAAGCCCGTGGTAGCAGTCGTAGACGGTGAGATCATTATGCTGGGAAAAGCCCGTGGTTCCAAAAACGGCAGTAACTTCCTCATCCGTGAAATTGAAAAAGCGGACGGTGTGGACTTCTCCAAGCCCTTCTGTCTGGGCTATACCGGTCTGAGTGACGAACTTTTACAGAAATACATTCACGACAGTGAGCATCTCTGGAAAGATTATGCCAAGGAGCTTCCCGTCAGCACTCTGGGTGCCACCATCGGAACCCATGTGGGCCCGGGTGCTGTTGCCGTTGCATTCTTCGAACATTAAATCTATTACAATTTTTCCCATTTGCTCAAAATAGGACTAATTTCCCACAGCTGCCCCACTGACAAATTTCTCCTCTTATGGTATATTGTAAAATCATTTTATATTGTTTGTTCATTTTCTACATTACCAGAGAGGAGAATTTTTATGGGGTTGAACCTGTTACTATCCACAAATCATATCGTCATCCACAGTTACTCTCCCGTGGCAGATTTTCTGTTGGTGGTTATGTGTCTTCTGGCATTGTTACTGATCCGACAGACTTTCATTAAACAGAGCCGGACCTTTCGGATCTTCAAGTCCTGTTTTGCCTTGCTTTTCATTGCCGCAGTTTCCAATATTGCCTTTTATTATGCCGACCTTTTTTCCAGACAGAACACCCTTCTCTGGATCCTCCGGGCCGTCCGTCTACCATATCAGTCTTCTGTCCCTGTTCTGTCTCTATATTGCTTACCTGAAAATACTGATCGTCTTCCCGAAAAATATCGGCAGGAAATATACCTTTCTGTCCTTCGCCATCCTTGTGGTGACCGGAGTTGCCGATCTGGCATCTCCTCTGACCGGCTGGGGATTTCATCAGGATCATTACGGAATCTGGTATGAAAATATCCTGTCCACTCCTTTTATGGTCGGATATCTTCTGTATCTGGCGGTGATCCTCTTTCTGTTGGTTTGCTACCGCCGCAGACTTCCTACCGCACTGTTCCATATGCTGATATTTACTGAGACGGTCTGTGGATTGATTGTAGTCATGGAAGCTGCCATGAATACGACTTCTTTCCTGGCCACAACCTATTTTCTGCCGCTTCTGGTGGTATTGTACATGCTCCATGCCAACGCCTACGACCCGAAGACCGGTGCCCTGGGTTCCACATCCTTGGATGAATATCTGCGCCAGCAGCGACAGACCGCTCAGGATACCTACTACCTGTGCCTGCGCTTTGACATGGATTTCGAATACGTCATGACAGAGGAAATGGGAAAGCTGTTCTACAGCTTCTGGACGGATTATTTTCGAAAGGGTATGTTGTTCAATCCTTCCACCAGCTTCTTCGTACTGGCAGTGGACAGCCACAATGTCCCGGATGCCACAGAAAGGGCAGTATCCCTGATTAAAAAGGTGTTCCAGAAATATTATGAAGAATATAAGCTTCCCTACAAGCTGGTACTCTTCGACCATCTGGACTTTTGTGAGAATCTGGAACAGTTCTACGAAGTATTCAATTACTTTTCCGAAAAAGTAGCGCAGAATTCCTATCGTGTCTTCGGGGAAGAAGATTACCAGACTTATAAAGAAATGCATTATATCAAGTCCCAGTTGAAGGATATTGCGGAACACGGCTCCTTAGATGACGAACGCGTTCTGGTCTATTGTCAGCCGGTACGGAATGTCCACACGGGTACTTACGATACCGCAGAATCCCTGATGCGTTTGCGTCTGCCACAGACAGGACTGGTATTCCCGGATCGTTTTATTCCTCTGGCAGAAAAATACGGCTACATCCACCGCCTCAGCATGATCATTCTGAATAAGACCTGTAGACAGATCAAGCAGATGCAAGATGAGGGCTATCAGATCTCCCGTGTATCCGTAAATCTTTCTGTGGAAGAGCTGGGCGAAAAGGACTTCATGGAAGAATTCAAATCCATCGTACGAGCCGCCGGAATCGACTTCCACACCATTGCCGTTGAGTTTACAGAGTCCCAGAACGATACGGAATACGAACTGGTACAGGAATGCGTCAGTGAGTTCAAACAGTTGGGGGTATGTACTTATCTGGATGATTTTGGAACCGGTTATTCCAATTTCGACCGGATCTTAAGCCTGAAACTGGATGTGGTCAAATTCGACAGAAGCCTTTTACTGATGGCGGATCAGGATGCCAATTCCCGCTTCATGCTGGATTACTTCTCTACCGCCTTTGAGCGTCTGGGTTACAAGGTACTGTACGAAGGTGTAGAGACCGATGCCCAGGAAGAACTGTGTATCATCAGTCATGCAGATTATTTACAGGGCTATAAGTTCTCCAAGCCGATTCCCATTGAAGAATTGCCCCGGTTCCTTACGCGGGGCTGATATTGCGATTGCCGCATCCATTATTATTCCGGACACCGCTTCTGCGGTCCCCGCATACACAATAAAAATCCCGAAGGCCTTTCACAGTCTCCGGGATTTCTCTTTGCTTAACTTTATTTATCTTTTGTATCTTGCGCTTATATTAAGCAGCCTTCTTAGCCTTCTTCTCTTTCATCTGCTTAGCGAAGGTCTGTGCGCCTTCCACTACCAGGAAGATTGCCAGCACTGCCATTGCAGTTGCGAAGAACAGCTGGAACCAGTCACCCCATGCAGCGGTGCCGGCGCCGATAGCCTTACACTTGTTGATTACAGTGATCACCAGGCTGGTCAGGGTTGCAGCAAGCATGAATACCATAGGGAAGTAGAACATCTTGTTGTTCTTACCAACTTCACCCAGCCATGCAGCTACTGCCATCAGTGCGATACCTGCCAGCAACTGGTTGGCTGCACCGAACAGACCCCAGATCTGGCTCAGAGACAGACCACCCAGGATACAACCGATCAGTACCATAGAAACAGTACCGAACAGAGGATGAGCCAGCACTTTACGTGCGCCCTTGGCATCCTTGTAGGTAGCCTCGCCTTCCTTCAGGAACAGCTCGGAGAACATGAAACGGCTCAGACGGGTACCGGTATCCAGACTGGTCAGCGCGAATACGGATACAGACAGAGTTAATAGTGCGTAAATGGTGCCATATGCCTTGGAAGTCTCGGTACCGAACATGGATGCGATACCTGCAGCGAATGCAGCTGCGGGAGATCCGAACTCACCGTTTAAGTACTTCTGATATACTGCACCGACTGCTACCAGAGCGATGATACCCAGAGCAGACTCGATCAGCATGGAGCCGTAACCGATTGCCTTGGCATCCTTCTCGTTCGCTAACTGCTTGGAAGAAGTACCGGTAGCGATCAGGCTGTGGAAACCGGAACATGCACCACATGCTACAGTGATGAACAGCATAGGGAACAGGGTCTGTCCTGCCTTGGGCTCCCAGCTAGTGAAAGCTGGAATATCGAAAGCAACAGTACCGGTGAAAGCACCTGCAACCACACCGATGAATGCCAGACCGATCATAGCGTACAGCAGGAAGCTGGACAGATAGTCACGGGGCTGTAACAGGATCCATACGGGAACCAGGGAAGCTACAGCGATGTACACACCTACGAATACGATCCATGCGATACGGTTCATTGCAAAACCAACGTTCAAGCCAAGAACAGTGATCAGTACGATACCGATGATGCCACCGATGGTAGCGGGCAGAGTCTTGACACCCATTCTGTTGGTCACATAACCATAAATAACAGCCAGAACGATAAATAACAAAGAGATCATAGCGGTAGACTGGTTACCGGTAGGATTGGTCACAAAACCGAAAGCGGTCTTGCCGGCTTCGTCTGCCACAGTCAGGAAAGTACCTGCCACGATGTTAACGAAGGAAGCGATTACCAGAATCAATACCAGAAGTGCGAAGATGATGAAAAGCTTCTTTGCTCTGGATCCCATGGAATCCTCGATGATCTCACCTACAGATTTACCGTCATGTCTGATAGATGCGAATAAAGATCCGAAGTCCTGCAGACCGCCGAAGAAAATACCACCGATAATACACCACAGGAATACAGGAACCCATCCGAAGATGGAAGCCTGGATCGGTCCGTTGATCGGGCCTGCTCCGGCGATAGAGGAAAAATGATGTCCCATAAGTACGGCGGGCTTTGCTGCAACATAGTCTACACCATCCTCCTTCTCAATAGCAGGAGTCTTCTTGGTAGGATCAATGCCCCACTGTTTTGCCAGCCAGGAGCCATAGAACACATAGCCGATAAACAATAATACGATAGCGGCCAAAACAATTAATAATGCTGTCATTTGTGTTTCTCCTTTTCTTATACACAGATTTAATTTATCATTGCCTTTTTTACGAGCTTCTTCAGAATCTGTCCGTGGCGGTTGTGGACGATCCGACCCGAAGATAACTCGGCGACAATCAAACGGTAATTACTCCAGCCATGAAATCCCCAGAGGTAACTCTGATAATGCTTGCACTTTTTCACCTGTGTAAGCGCATCCTCCTCTGCATGACCGGTCAGAATGATCAGGACAACATCGCTGTTCCGATGATTGGATGAGGGCTGCACGTTGGCAGTTCCCCGTTCCCAGGCGATGGAGTCCAGTTCCAGAAGGCGATCCTTTGATAAAGATTCCTCTGTGGCAAAATACACAGTCTCGTTGGTGTCAATATCTGCCACCTTAGCTTTCTTGATCAGAAAGTACTGCTCATTATGGGATCCGAAGATTGCTTCGGCTGCGAATGGCGGTTCTACAGCCTCTGTTTTGATATTGTAGTAGGTCTGATAAGATCGCAGGATGCGTTCCAGCGCTTCCCCGGGAGTAAGTGTCTTTTGTAATTCCATTCTGCTTTCCTTTTAAGCATGCGTAATCGATTACATTTACGTTCATGCTATCGATAGCTTTAGCACGTCGAAGTGTCAAATGCAACGGTTTTTTTAGCATTTCTTTACACTTTTTTATAAATACATACTTTATCGTTATATGTTAGTCCTCTGACAGCTTTTTTCCAAGGTGCAAATTTAACCTATATACCATTACAAATTTAATCTCTTTATCTGGATAAACTTATTGACTTTTGTTGGGTAACCGGAAATCATTCTAAAAAAAGCAGCCGATTTTCATCAGCTGCCGATTTTTAGGAATGATTCTTCTCTTCCTTGATCTCCCAATGGATCAGGAAAGTCAGTGCCGCACGAAGTCCGATGATACCGGCTACGGTAACGATCTCCTTCCAGTCTCTGACAATAACGGTCTTAAGAATCTCACTGCACAACTTGAATTCCAGCCCTACAGCAAGCCCCTGCGCCAGGGTGATCTTCATATCCGGCACCCGCCGCACATAATTATAAAACCCTTTCAGACCGGAGAGAATAATAACGATCACTCCGACAAATTCAAAGAACAGTATTGCCACCTGGACAATATTGTTCATCACGTTTTCCAGGAATTCAATGATAAGCTCTATGTGGAACATGCACAGCCCCCCGCTTTTCTTACACTTCTTTTTTCATTGTAGCGTATCCAAAAAGGGCGTGCAAGATGTATCTTTATCTTTTTATCAGCTATTTTTCTTCTGTTTTCAATAATTCCTGCATAGTATGCCAGCCAAGCACCGCGCATTTTACCCTGGCAGGCATGTGGGCGATATCCTGCAATACGGAGGCTTCCTCCAGTTCGTCCCGCTCTTCCTCGGTAATACTTCCCTTGATCATCTTGAGGAACAGGTCTGCCAGATGCAACGCTTCCTCCTTGCTTCTGCCAATGACCAGCTCCAGCATCATGTCCGCGGAAGCCTGGGAAATGGCACAGCCGTCGCCTTCGAAGGCACCGTCAACTACCACACCATCCTCCACTTTCAGCTCCAGAAAAATGTCATCACCACAGCTGGGATTAACGCCCTCCAACACCAGATTCGCATCCTCCAGCTTGTGCTTGTGATACGGATGCAGATTGTGCTCCGTCAGGATTTCATTATAAAATGTCTTATTCTCCATAGCCCATCTGTCTCCTTATCTTTGCAAGGCTTTCTAAAAATGCCTGAATCTCTTCTTCCGTATTGTAGACACCCAGGCTTACTCTGGTGGTGGACAATACTTTCAAATGTTGCAATAACGGCTGGGCACAATGATGTCCCGCCCGGACCGCGATATGATCCGCATCCAAAATAGAAGCCACATCATGGGGATGCACACCGTCCAGTTTGAAGGTCACAATGCCGTGATGGTCTTCTGCTTTCTGTGAGCCCAGAATGTGTACTGCGGGAATCTCTTTCATGCCATCCATCAGCATGGCTGTCAGCTTCGCTTCTCTCTCTTCGATAAAGTCAAAACCGATCTTCTGCACATACCGGATTGCCTCTGCCAGCGCATAGGCTCCGGCACCGTTTACCGTTCCTGCTTCGAACTTATGTGGCACTTCCGCCCACACGGCTCCGGTACGGCTGACGGAATCGATCATTTCCCCGCCGCACAGGAAAGGAGGCATCTGCTCCAACAGTTCTCTCTTCGCATATAACGCACCAATTCCCATGGGAGCATACATCTTGTGTCCGGAAAATGCCAAAAAATCCACATCCAGATCCTGTACATCCACTGCCATATGGGGAACGCTCTGGGCTCCGTCCGCTACAAAATAAGCACCGGACTCATGGGCGATCTGTGCAAAATGTTTGATGTCATTTTTGCAGCCCAGTACATTGGATACCTGGGTCATGGCCACAACCTTCGTCCGATCACTCAGAGCCGCGCGGAATGCTTCTTCGGTATATTTTCCATCCTCGGTACACTCCAGATATTTTACCACAGCTCCTGTTCTGGCTGCTGCCTGCTGCCAGGGCAGGAGATTGCTGTGGTGCTCCATGATGCTCACCAGGATTTCATCCCCAGGCTTCAGCACCAGGGAACTCAGACTGTAGGCCACCAGATTCAAGCCTTCCGTGGCATTGCGGACGAAAACGATCTCCGCCGCCTCTCTGGCATTTAAAAACTCCCGGACCGTCTCTCTGGCTTCTTCGTATTTTTCGGTTGCCGCCTCTCCCAGCTCGTATAATCCGCGCAGGGGATTGGCATTGTATTTTTCATAAAATGTTCTCTCTGCCTCCAGAACACAGGACGGCTTCTGGGAAGTCGCCGCCGTGTCCAGATAAATCACATCGTTACTCATAAGCAGAGGAAAATCCTTACGGATCTCGCTGATTGAAGTCGTCATACTTCCTCCTGTTATCTTACTCTTCCGCTTCCTCTTCTTCCACGGCTCTGCCCAGGAACTTTTGTACCTTTGCCTGTGTGGAAGCGTCAGGGATCTTACGGCAGACCGCATCCACCTTCGCCATCGCCATCATCTCATAGATCTGCTCTCTGTTCATGCCACGGCTCTCCAGGTAGAACAGCAACTCATCATCCAGTTTGCCAATGGTGGCGCCGTGATTACCTTCCACATCTTCCTCCGCGCAGAGGATCAGGGGAATGGTCTGGTTCACCACATCGTTGGATAATAACAGTACATCCTCTTTTTCATTGCCTACCGCGCCCTTGGCACCCCATTTGAAGTCAATAGTGCCACGGTATAGCTTAAAGGCATGGTCTCTTAGCACGCCGCCGGCCTGCATATTGCTCTGGGTCTTTTTGCCTTCATGCACAGCTACATAGTTCATATCCAGTCTTCCGTCACCGCCCACGATATAAGCGGTGTCGGCATTCAGGCTGCTCTCTCTGCCCTGTAAGGTAGTCTTGCATCCAAGGTAAGTATTCTTTCCGCCGAGGATCAGCTGGATCACTTCCAGGGAAGCCTTCTCCTCACACAGGGCACCGATATCATTCATAAAAGTAAAATCACTGCCCAGTCTCTGCACCTGGATCAGTCGGAGCTTCGCGCCTTCTTCCAGATACAGTCTGGTGGATACCGCTGCCTGACCTGACGCCTCTCTGTCGGAAGCAAAGTCCTCGATCACAGTGATCACACTGTTTTTACCTGCTTTTACCGCTACAGCTCCCGCCTGTAAGCTATTCTGTGCATAGGCATAATCAAGCAGTAACGGCTGCACCTCTGTCACATCCGCGGGCACCTCATATTGTTTTGCTTTTACTCCCGCTGCGGCAAGCAGACCGTCCATATCTTCCCCCATACCGGAGGCAATGCCTGCAAAATCCGCATTCCAGGGCTTAGAGCCTTCGTTTTCAGCGATCGTTATCTTCTCCGGCAGAGTGACTTTTGCCTCTCCGGCCGCGGGGATCTCAATTTTCTCCAACTGCGTCTCGTTCATGCGAAGCCAGTTCCAGGTCTTCGCCGGCAGTCTGTTAATGGTCATATTATATTCTTTTTCCATACTGATCTCCATTCCTCCTGCCACATTAACCGATGCTGCCCTTCATCTCCAGACGGATCAGATTGTTCATCTCCACCGCGTATTCCAACGGCAGCTCCTTCGATACATTGTCTGCGAATCCGCTGACGATCATGGCTCTGGCATCCTCTTCTGAGATACCGCGGGACATCAGATAGAACACTGCTTCATCGCTGATCCGGCCGATCTTCGCCTCGTGTCCGATATCGGCATCCTGGGTACGGATATCCATGGCCGGGATGGTGTCGGAACGAGACTTGTCATCCAGCATCAGGGACTGACAGGATACGGCGGATTTGCTCTTTGCCGCACTGTTCTTCACTACCACGGAACTTCGGAAAGTACTGATACCTCCATCCTTGGAGATGGACTTGGTATTGATATAGGAAGTGGTCTCCGGTGCATTGTGGACCACTTTGGTACCGGTATCCAGATTCTGTCCGGCTCCCGCAAAGGTGATACCGGTGAATTCCGCTCTGGCCCCCTTACCGTTCAGCACGCTCATGGGGTACAGATAGGATACGTGGGATCCGAAGGAACCGGATACCCATTCTATGGTACCGCCTTCTTCCACCAACGCCCGCTTGGTATTCAGATTGTACATATTCTTGGACCAGTTCTCGATGGTGGAGTAACGCAGTTTTGCATTTTTCCCCACGAACAGCTCCACACAGCCGGCATGGAGGTTTGCCACGTTGTACTTCGGGGCGGAACAGCCTTCGATAAAATGCAGGTATGCACCCTCGTCCACAATGATCAGGGTATGCTCGAACTGTCCGGCTCCCGGTGCGTTCAATCGAAAATAGGACTGTAAGGGGATCGTCACGGACACTCCGGGGGGAACATATACGAAGGAGCCGCCGGACCACACAGCACCGTGCAGTGCTGCGAATTTGTGGTCTCTGGGGGGCACCAGCTTCATGAAATGCTTCCGCACCATATCCGCATATTCCCCATTCAGGGCACTCTCCATATCGGTATAGACTACGCCCTGGGCTGCCACTTCTTCCCTGACATTGTGATATACCAGCTCGGAATCGTACTGGGCGCCCACACCGGCGAGGGACTTCCGCTCCGCCTGGGGAATTCCCAGTTTTTCAAAAGTATCCTTGATGTCCTCCGGCACCTCGGACCATTTGGCACTCATATGGGTATTGGGCTTGACATAAGTCACAATATCTTCCATGTTCAGCCCCTCAATAGAGGGACCCCAGTCGGGGACTTCCATCTCATTATAGATCTGCAGAGACTGTAATCTGAAATTTGCCATCCATGCGGGATCCTTCTTTTTCTCGGAAATCTCCGCCACAATATCGGGAGTCAGTCCCTTTTTAATACGATAGACGTCCTTCTCCTCATTACGGATATCATAAATGCTTCTGTTGACGTCTTCCACGTATGTCTTTTCACGTTCACTCATTCAGATCGTCAACCTCCTTATGCTTCCAGAAAACGCTCGAAACCATGCTCGTTGATCTCGTCTACCAGGGCAGCGTCGCCGGATGCCACGATCTTACCATTCACCAGTACATGGGTCTTGTCCACATGGAGAGACTCTAAAATTCTGGTGCTGTGGGTAATAATCAACAGCGCACCCTTTTTGTCCTTCTGGTACTCTTCCACACCCTTGGATACCGTACGTACCGCATCCACATCCAGTCCGGAATCGGTCTCATCCAAGATTGCCAGTGAGGGTTTTAACATAAGTAACTGTAAGATCTCCGCCTTTTTCTTCTCACCGCCGGAGAATCCCACGTTCAGATCACGGTCACCATAAGAAGGATCCATCTGCAATACTTCCATGGCCTGCTCCAGTTCCTTTTTGAAGGTCCACAGCTTGATACGGGAACCGCTTCTCTGTTCCACGGCATTACGGATGAAATTCCGAAGCGATACTCCGGGTACCTCCAGGGGATTCTGGAAAGACAGGAAAATACCATCCTTCGCTCTCTGGTCTGCAGTTTCCTCTAATAATTCCTTCCCTTTGAACAGGATCTCACCACCGGTCACCTCATACCGGGGGCTTCCCATGATGGTGTAACCCAATGTGGATTTGCCCGCACCGTTGGGTCCCATGAGGACATGGGTCTCTCCGGGGCGAACCTCTAAATCTATTCCATGAAGGATGGGCTTGTCCTCTACACTTACGGACAAGTTACGCACCTGTAATAATTGTTCTGACATATACTACCTCCTATCTCTAGCGTCCAACTAGGAATTACTATATCATTATATACATGCATCTGCAAATATGCAACATATAATTCCTATAAAAGTACCGTACATTCCGTTCAAATTGTATTACATTTTTTTGTATTACATTTTTCAGCTAGCAGCAACTTACTATAAAATAAAACACAAGCCATTGCGAGGATTTCTCTTTTTCTCTCACAATGGCCTTTGCTTTTTCTCTTTTTATGCTTCTTCTCTATCCAAAAGATTCTTCATGCTCTTGGTGCTGATCCACAGGGTAGATGTATTATGCAGAAGAGCGGACGTAGTGGGAGGAATGATTCCTGCTACACCTAAAATGATCAGTCCGGTGTTGATACCTACGATCATGCGATAATTTTTATGGATCCGCGCCATCAGGGCATTGCTCAACTCCTTCAGTGTCGCTACTTCATACAGATTGTCCGCACCGATGGTCACATCTGCGATCTCTCTGGCGATCTGTGCGCCCTCGCTGATGGCAATACCAACATCTGCCGCAGACAATGCCGGGGAATCGTTGATGCCGTCACCGATCATAATGACTTTATGACCTGCCTGCTTCTCCTGCTCCACGAATCTTGCCTTATCCTCCGGCAATACCTCGGAATAATACTCATCCACGCCGACGGTACCCGCAATTGCCCCGGCGATACGATCGCTGTCTCCTGTCATCATGACTACCTTGTGGATTCCGAGACTCTTCAGCTGTCGGATGACCTCCGGAGCCTCTTCTCTGAGAGGATCCTCGATGCAGATCACTGCAGCCAGCTTGCCGTCAATTGCCATATACAGGCGGGAGTATTCCTCAGGTAGCTGATCGAACAGCTTCTGTCTGCCCTCCGGGATCTGTGCCTGCTCATCCTCAAATACGAAATGGTAGCTGCCGATGATGATCTTCTTGCCGTCCAGAGTAGAAGAGATTCCATGGGCTACAATATATTCCACTTTGGTATGCAGTTCTTCATGTACCAGCTCCTTGCGGGCTGCTTCCCGCACCACTGCCTTTGCCATGGAATGAGGGAAATGCTCCTCCAGGCAGGCAGCAATCCGAAGCAGCTCATCCGCAGGCTGTCCGTTAAAGGATATCACATCCGCCACGGTAGGCTGTGCCTTGGTCAGTGTTCCGGTCTTGTCAAATACAATGGTGGTGGCATCTGCCATAGCCTCTAAGTATTTACCGCCCTTCACCGTGATCTCGTAGGTGCTTGCCTCTCGGATCGCAGACAATACCGCTAACGGCATAGACAGCTTCAATGCGCAGGAGAAATCCACCATCAGCACGGATAATGCCTTAGTCACATTCCGTGTGAACAGCCATACCAGACCGGTACCTAAGAACGTGTAGGGTACCAGCTTATCTGCCAGGTGCTCTGCCTTACCCTCCAGAGAAGATTTCAGCTTCTCGGATTCCTCAATCATGGTCATGATCTTCTCATATTTGCTGGAGCCGCCGTTTTCTTTCACACAGATAGTCAGTTCACCTTCTTCTACCACAGTTCCGGCATAGACAGTTCCACCGGGGATTTTTCTCACGGGAACAGACTCGCCGGTGAGAGATGCCTGATTCACCATACCCTCTCCCTCGGTCACTGTACCGTCGAAGGGGATCACATTGCCCATGTGGATCCTTACCAGATCACCCGACTTAATGGATGTGGACGGCACCAGGATCTCCTGTCCGTTGTTCACAACCCATACCTTGTCAATGTTTAAGGACATGCTTCTCGCCAGATCGCCGACAGACTTTTTGTGCGTCCACTCTTCCAGGATCTCGCCGATGCCTAACAGGAACATCACAGAGCCTGCGGTGTTGTAATCACCACGCAGCACAGATACACCGATAGCGGTAGCATCCAATACCGGCACTTCGATCTTACCCTTGGCCAGTGTCTTCACTCCATGCCAGAGGTATTTGAAAGATTTTACAGTGGTAATCACGGAACGGATGTCCAAAGGAAGGAACAGCTTGATGCCGTAGTGCATCACGACCTTGTTGATCAGCTGATCCTTGTACTCCCGGTTCATCTCTCTGCCGGAATTAGCAAGATAGTTCTCCGGCACTTCTGTACCCTGATATGTAAAATCCTCCAGTGTCTTCAGTGCTTCCTCCCTGGAACCGGTATAGACTACCGTAACATCCAGGGTGCGCTCCTGAATTTTGGCGCTGACAATATTACTCTGTCCGTCCAGATAGTATTGCAGTGTATCTGCCTGTGCAAAACTCATGCGGCTCTGCTGAATGTGAACCCTGAGTCTCCCCTTTATCTCATGCTTGATCACAAATCTCATATTTTCTTATGCCTGCTTTCATGAAAACACCTGCGATGCCGAAGCATGCAGGTGTCTGTTATCTATTCAACTTACTGAAGTTCAGGGGTCCAATCGGTATCTGCATCTGCAGACTTTGCTGCTTCTGCTTCGCCGTCAAACTCCTGAGCTGCCTGTGCTGCTCTCTCCTCGTTGATCTGCTGAGCTTCTGCGTAGATATCCTCTGCGTTCTCCTGGATGGTGGTCGCAGTCTTCATGACACACTCTTTTGCGCGCAGAACTGCTGCGGTGCAGTTGGTGTACAGCTTCTTCGCATCCTTGCTGGACAGTACTTTGATACCTGCGGTTCCGAACAGAACGCCTGCTGCGAAGATACCGGTTTTAGCTTTATCAATCTTTTTTAAACATTTCAACATAATTCATTTCCTCCTGTGTGAAGTCTTTTGTTTATTCTATTTATGAATGAATATTATAAGCACCTGTTTTTCCTATTTCCAGCTTTTTTCGTTTAATGAAAAATTTTATCATTTATCAAAAAACACAAAAGGCCAGTGGATCAAAATCCACTGACCTTCTTGTATTCCTGTAATTTTTCTTTTGCTGCCGGGGTCAGATTCTTAGGCACCTGAATCTGGATCACGACATACTGATCGCCGTGGGCATTTTTATCCTTCATGGATACCACACCCTTGCCTTTCAGACGGATCTTACTTCCGGACTGCGTACCTTCCTTCACTTTGCACATGACATCGCCGTACAACGTGGGTACACGGATCTCGCCGCCCAGGGCTGCGGTAGTATAGGGGATATTGACCGTGGTATACAGATCCTGTCCTCTACGCTCCCAGCCCGGCTTCTCCTGTACCGTCACCTTCAGATACAGGTCACCGCTCTCACCGCCGGAGTAACCTTCACCACCCTTACCTTTCAGGCGGATACTTTTACCGGTATCGATACCTGCCGGAATGTGCACCTGCACGGATTCGGACTTGCCGGTAACCGGATCTCTTAAGGTAAAGGTCTTGTCGCAGCCATGCATTGCTTCGTCAAAGCTGATGGTGATGCCGGATTCCACATCCTGACCTTTGCTGCGGTAGTTCGCCCGGCTGCCCCGTCCGGAGCCTTTCTGTCCCTTGAAATACTGTCCGAACAGATTGTCAAAAATATCCTCATCCCCGCCGAAGCTGCCGAAATCACCGGTACCGAAACCGCTTCCTCCTGTACTGTAATGGAACGTGCCGTTGCCAAAGCCGCCGAATCCATCGGTGCCGAAGCCGCCGGTACCTCCATTGTAGTGGAAACCTCCTCCGTTCTTAAACTGCTCCTGATACTGTCTGGCTGCCTCCTCGTTAAATCCCTCCTGGAAAGCGGCAAAACCGTAAGTATCATATAGTTTCTTCTTTTTTTCATCCCCCAGCACATCGTAAGCCTCATTGACTTCCTTCAGCTTCTCCTCTGCCACAGGGTCTCCTGCATTGGTATCCGGATGGTATTTTTTCGCCAGCTTCCGGTATGCTTTTTTTATCGCTGCGGCGTCCGCTGTCTTGCTGACACCCAGTACTTCATAATAATCTCTTTTTGTTGTCTTCGTCATATTCCCTCCATTCTGCCCAACCGGTGAGCCACACAACCAAGACGTTTTCCATGTAAAAATCAGCCACACAGTTTCCTGCGCGGCTGACCACTTCACATCTCTTTTCAAACAATTGTCTGCTGTTGCAGTCGCTTGTTCCTCTTACAGAGATTATATTATCACTACTGCTTAGCACTCGCAAGATGTGAGTGCTAAAAAATATATTAAATAATCATAAAATCCATAAACCGGCTATTACAGTTTACCACCCTTAGAACCGCCAAAGCTTGCGGAATTCAAGATGTTGGTATCAAAAGTAAAGGTCAGTCTCTCTTCGGTGCGGGCTCTCTTCAAAGACAGCTGGATCATACGGTCCAAAAGCTCTTTGTAAGGAACGCCCACCGGATCCCACAGATAGAAAGCCAGAGATCCGGGAATGGTATTGATCTCGTTAAAATACAGCTTGCCGTTGTCCTCGTCGATCATAAAGTCGATACGGGACACACCGTTACAGCCCAGTGCCTTGAAAGATCTGACTGCCAGCTCGCGCACCTCTTCTCTCTTCTCGGGAGACAGCTCTGCGGGGATCTTGCGGGATACGCTGGCCATGCCCTTGGAACCGCTGCCTTTGGCATTGCTGACATATTTGTCTTCATAGCTTAAGATATCTTTGGTATGCAGGGGTTCTTCACACTCAGAGGCGATGGCATCATTCTCATCTCCCAGTACGGAGCAGTTGATCTCCCGCAGATTCGTAATGGCATGCTCCACCAGTACCTTAGTGGCATACTTGAAAGCATCGTCCACGGAATGGGTCAGTTCCACGCGGTTCTTTGCCACGCTGATACCTACGCTGGAGCCTAAGTTGACAGGTTTTACGATCACCGGATATCCCAGTCCTTTTTCCACTTTGTCGAGCAGAATCTCTATCTGCGCATAATCCGACAGCGTATACAGCTGCGCATCCAGTACCGGAACATCACACTCCTTTAATACAGCTTTCATGATGTATTTGTCCATGCCGATGGCAGATGCGGTCACATCACAGCCCACGAAGGGGATACCCATGGTCTTCAGGTAACCCTGGAAAGCGCCGTCCTCTACGTTGGTACCATGCACTACCGGGAAAGCCACATCGATCTCCACGGCTTTCTTTCCGCCGAACATCTTCACCGGGAACGGAGTCAGGAATACCTTGCCGTCCTCGTTGGTCATGATGACTCTCTGGGACTTTTTCAACAGTTCATCGATATTTTTGTAGGATTCGATCTTGCCGATCTCCTCACCGATGTACATTTCATTGCGCTTGGTCATATAGACCGGGATTACTTCGTATTTGTCAGTATCCATGTTCATGACAGCCTGGATACCGGAGATCACTGATACTTCGTGTTCTACACTCTTGCCGCCAAACAGCATTGCTACTCTTGTCTTCATTTATTTTCCCTCCTGAATTTTCCTACTCTCTGCCAACTATCCGGAACCTCTTTCACAAAATTGCCTCTGAATCTTCTAATAGTTATCCGTCAGGTCATTCTCTAATAAAATATACTTATGTCCCTGCCCTTTAATGGCATAGGCGTAAGATACAGCTTCCTCCAGCTTGTCGAATACCAGGCATTTCTCTTCCGGAAATCCCTTCTCCAGCACGCCCTCCCTGATGGGCTCGGTATGTCGTCTGCCCACTAACAGGATGTAATCGCAGCAATCCGCTGCGTAGTTACCGAATTTATGATTGTATTCCGCTTCCTTATCACCCAGCTCCACCATGCCCGGCGTGATCAGGATCCGGATACCGTCAAACATAGCCAGCGTCTCGACCGCTGCCCTGGAACCTACAGGGTTGGAATTGTAAGCATCATCGATGATCGTCACCAGACCGTGCTCCCGCATCTGCATACGATGGGGTACCGGCTCGATCCGGCGTACCGGGATCCGCAGTTCCTGCAGCGTCATACCCATTTTATGAGCGACCGCGATAGCCCCCACCACATTGATGACATTGTGGGCACCGATGAGACGCATCTGGAATCTCTCGCTCTCGCCGTCCGGGGTCACTACGGTGAACTCCGTACCTAACTGGGATACCTTCACATCTTTGGCACAGTATCCTGTCCCTTCCGTCTCGGAATAATAGAAGATCTTCTCCGGGGTCTGATCATACGCGGGAGAAGCTGCCTGCTGCTGAATATAATCGTTGTCACCGTTCAAGAACAGCATGCCGCCTTCCGGCAGGGCATCCGCCAGCTCGAACTTCGTCTTCTGAATATTCTCCATGTTAAAAAAGGTCTCTAAATGCTGTGGTCCGATAGATGTGATCACACCGTGATCGGGATGCACCATATCGCAGATCTCCTTGATATCGCCCACATGGCGGGCACCCATCTCACAGACAAAAATCTCTGTGGTAGGCTTCAGGGAACCGCGGATGGTCCGCACCACACCCATAGGCGTATTGAAACTCTCCGGTGTCACCAGTACATTATATTTTTCCTGCAATAATGTCTGCAAATAGAACTTTACACTGGTCTTGCCGTAGCTGCCGGTCACACCGATGACGGTAAGTTCCGGGACGCTTTTCAGCTTTCTCACAGCATCATTGATATAATGCTGATTGATCCCCGCCTCCATGGGATGATTGATGACATTAGCCACAATATCCAGAAACAGATTCACAGATACCAGAATCAGGCACAGTCCCGGGATCCGCTTCATTCCGCCCAATCCACACACCAGAGCGAATACCGCAGCCGTAAGGATCAGCTCCGTAGTGAGCAATCTCTTGACCCGGGCAGTATACACCAGCTTTTTCTTCGTATTCATCCGCTTCATGGCACGATATACCACGATGATCACGAACAGTACCAGATACTCGAAGATTTCAAGGGCAAGGTACGGAAACACACAGGTTACAATGCCCAGTGCCAGACCAAAATAGAGAATCCATTGCAGCCGGAACTTCTTCTTCAGCCAGTGAAGGTGTTCTTTATTCTTATAGCCGTTCTGCTGGAACATATGCATATTATACCGCATGGTATAAAAATATGCCGGAACAGCAAGCACGACCGCTATCAGCACACGTATGATCATTGCAAATATGCCTCCATAATTCCCCGGAACTGTGCCGGCTTCTCAAGGAAAGAAAAATGACCGGTTCCCGGGATCACTGCCAGGCCGCAGTTGGGTATCTTCTCTTCCATAATATGTGCATCCCGGATAGGAGTTGCCGTATCCTGATCTCCCCAGATCAGCAGCACTTCCTGACGGATCTTCGGAAGCAGCTCCGTCAGATCCTCATTCACCGCCTTCACCATACACTGACGCATCATGGGTGTCGCATTGCGGTAGTCTGCCGATCCCTGTCGGCTCCTCCAGTCATCGATCACCTCCGGGAACATAGCATAGATCAGCTTCATGTTCAGGAATTTCTTCAGGATCTTGTACTTGCGGATCTTCCATTTCTGTGCAGTAGTCCGCACCGGCAGGACACCGGCACTGTCGATCAGGATAATGTTTGTGATCTCAAAAGGGATGCTCTCTCTGGCTGCCAGCTTGATGATCACTCGTCCGCCGTAGGAATGCCCGATGAGGGTGGCCTGCTTTACCTGCATTACTTCCATAAATCTGCAGAAAAAATCCGCAAATCCGTCCACATCCCAGGGTTCCTTCGGTTCATCGCTGCCGCCGAAGCCCGGGAAATCAAACTGGATCACACGGTACCTGCTGCCGTCTATCACACCGGCTACGGAATCATACACTCCCAGATCCGTACCCCAGCCCTGTAAGATCACGACTGTCTTATCGCCGGTACCGGTTGTTTTATAACATATATTATATCCGTCTACTACTATATTCATTGAAAACCTCAATTCAGTGTCATTGCTGTTACAATCTTTTATTATAATCGGAATCTGCTACAATGGCAACCGAAAACAAATCCGTTTATTTCCTCAGGTTTCGTCCTCCGTGTCCAGTCCCTGCATCAGAATACGATTCCATTCCGCATTATTACTTTCCAGTTCTTTCTTCTGCATAATACGATTGCGGTCACTTAAGATCGCCAGCATTTCGTCCGCGATCTCCTCCGGCGGCAGATCAGAATAATGACACAGATAACCGATCATACGGCTCGCCGTAAAATCCGTATTCAGATTCTTCGTCACCAGATCACAGAAGGACTCCGGATACCCGCGGGATAGGAGCATTTTATATAATTGCATACTTTGGGGAGATCTTGGTTTCATATTTATTCTACGCCTTCTTAATATGGAAGATCACGCCGCTCTTGGGGTAGATCCACTCATCCTTGATAGCAATGTCATAGAGTCCGGCTCTCTGGATGCAGGCTCCGACATTGGCAGTGCTTTCCTTATTGAGATAGGAATACATAGTGACATCCATTCCATTCTTGTATTTCAGCTTGATATGGGGCTCCTTGGTCGGATCCACCAGAGTCACCTCGAAAATAGAGTTCCATACCCGGGGCATCTTGAAATAGATGCTGACCAGATGCTCCCCGCTTGCCTCGTTGCGGTCAAAATCCAACTTGAATTTCAGGATAAATCCGTTGCTCTTGCGTTCTACTTCAAACTGCGCTTCGTCGTCATTATCTCCGCTGTTGTCAATTCGCAAAATCGGCATGAACAGATCATTGATCACATCCCGGACCTTGTCCGCGGGAATACTGTTGATGAAGTCCACAGCCTCCGGTTTCACCACCAGATCCTCATTGAAAATGCTCTTGGTAAAATCCGCATCCTGTCCGGTCTCCAGCAATCCACCGTCCAGACTCTTTTTATCATAGGCAAATCCAAGTCTGATCACATCGCCCGTGTAGTTCTCGTCTGTTCCTCCCAGACATTTTACGCTGAACTTCAATTCCTCATCGATCAGGTAATACTTTCCGTCTGTGGCTCCGGGGAAACCGGCTTTCACATATTCCTCTGTCAGATTCGGCTCCAGATTGATCGTGTAATCGAACATTTTCCGGATCCTGGCGCCTCTTGCCCTGTCAAAATATTTCTCCATATTGGTAGAAAGCATATCCACCGCATCTTCATCCTTTATCATGGAGGTAATGGTGGATTTCAGGAAAGTCTTTTTATCTTCATCGCTGAAGGAATCCAGGATCTCCGGCTCCCCCATCAGCGTCTTGGTGATCTGCTGGGAGGTCTCTCTGGCGTAGGCATCCTGGGTCAGCTTGTTATTCAGTATATCGAATAACAGAAATGCCGCCAGCACACCGATGAGATTCCCCACGATATTGTCAATCAGGTCATCCAGCGTGTAACCGTTCTTCAGTGCCAGATAGGTATATCCCACAAACACCAGCAACAGTGCGATCAACACCAGTACCATAGTGGCGGACAAGGTGTCCATCACACTTTTTTTCTTCTTTTGTTTCTGATTATCCATGAATTTCCTCCCTCGTAAATACACCCTCATAGATGGCCGGCTGTTTCCTGTAATATGCCCAGAACCGGTCACCGTAATCATAATGCCACCATTCCGACGGCAGATTGGTAAATCCCGCATCTATCATAGCATAATAAAGCAGACGGCGATTTTCACGGACCTGCTCGTCCTCTGCCCCCTGTACATGCTCCGGTGCCTCAAAATACGCTGCACAGGTCTTATCCGTAAAAGCATCGAATCCACATCCCATAGGAAGCTCTCTGCCCTCCGGATCCAGAAGCGTCAGATCAATGGCTCCTCCGGTGGTATGGGCGGGAGGCACCTTTGTATCCGGTACCGGGTCCGAGACAAATTTGCAGATCGCAGCTCTCCTTTTTGCCTCCGGCAACTCTTCTAAATGAAAATCCCGGATGATGTCCACAGAATACTTTTCAAACAATTCATGCTGCAGCGCAAAGGGGCGCCAGGCATCCCAGATGCGGAACCGGTAACCATCCGGCAGATTCCCCGCCGCCTTCACCAGCCTCTCATACATCTCCTTACGGACGAAGCACTTCTCTTCCGCATGGTCCATATGCAGGATCGGATACAGCATTTTCACATCCCACAGATCACAACTTTTCAATTCTATAAACGCGGAATCCACAAACGCACTGTCTATATAGCGCTCCGGATCCCCGATCACCGGTATCGGCCTCATGGGATCAGCCTCCTTATTATTTATATTTATCATAATACCCCTTTTCCAATAAATATGGCAAGTGTCTGGTGCATTTCATATAATCAGATGCCCGGTGTTGGCCTCGCTCCGGTCAAAATCAGTATTTGCAGCCCTGTTTCGCTGACAAATTATATTTTTCTTTTATTTTTTGATTTTAATAAGTGCCGTTGGTGATTTTGGCTTACCATCCCTATATATCTCCCCTGATTTCATAAGCGGATTTATAACTTCATTTAAGAATTGACTTCTACTCCGATAGTTAAGAGACATCTGTAGTTCCTTTATAGGCTTTGGTCCTTCCATCTTAAGAATAGCCATAACTTTTTCCGCATCTGTAAGGTTTTCTAAATCCAGTTCTATAGCCTCATCTCTAAATAATCTGTCATATAATCTCAAATTCAAAAATCCGGGATATATAGATACTACCGGCTGTAATTCATCTGGACTGGACTTGTAAGATTCCATCATGGTTTGAAAACCAGTTCCACCTCTCTCCATCAGATTTGCCACATCCAGACAAGCTGCTATGATGGCATTTCTTCTGATAGACGGTATAGAACCGGCTGGATATGCATTGTAATCTTTTGGCAGTAACCATGACCCCGGTGAAACTATTTCAATTCTGTCTGAATAGATATCAACATCAATCTGTGTTCCCGAAATAGAATAATCCCTATGGGCAATGGCATTTACCAATGCCTCTCTTACAGCTTCCTTAGGATACGATCTGATTTCATCCCGTCCACCCTTTTCTGTTTTTACCCAGCCTGTTTTGGTGTTTCGTTCAATAAAGTTTAATGCATTCTCAAATACGTTTGCAATAGAACCTCTTAATCTGCTGCTATCTAAAACAATACCTGTCTTGTTTTTCCCTTTCCATAAACGGCAGCATATCATTGTGTCGTCTTCATTATAGTTGTCTGAAAACATTATAAATCCTGATTTTGCATACCCATCTTTTGAAACTATTTCTTCGTTCTGCAATTCTTTCATTGTTGGAGCAGATTTATCTTGTCTGTATTCCTTACAAAGATTAAGGTATTCTGACCACTGATTATCAGTATATGCCACCTCGCTTGTCTCATTATCTACACCATATTTTCTCTTTGAAAGTGAAATAATTTCTTCCGGTGTTGCAGGAGTCGCATTTCCATCTCCCTTTATAAAAACTGTTTCATTGTAATCTCCTTCTCTATATCTTATTACAGAATCTGCAGGAGCAACTTTAACAGCTAATACAAAATGTTCCGCATTAGAATCCACACTTCTCATCATATATGAAATCTTAATGTGTGGAAAAATATGTCTATCATTAATCCTTGAAATTAATAGTTTTGTTTTATCAACTTCTTCAAGATCAATTCCAAAGGCCTCCCCATCGTTTGATACACCTATAAATAAGGTTCCTCCTTTATCATTTGCATATCCAATAAGAGTTTTTGCCCATTTAATGGGATTATCCGGATTCAATACTGCTTTATATTCATAACTTGTATCTTCTGTAATAACATCTGGATATATCTCTTTGATTTTCATGAATCTCCTCCATATAATAATGTTCTTGGCATAACTATATCAAACATTACTAAACATTACAACAACATTACAATTACATCATAGGTGAAAATTTACTTGCATTTCTGCCTATGACACAGTAGGATAAGGATTTTAAATAATATATGACATTATATAAACATTATTACAACATTATTACGACATTACTTAAACATTATTGACTATAATGACAGGTACAAGTCCCATTCGTAGGCATCAAAGTCGGGGGCTTTTGACCCCGACATCATTAAATACAAAAACGGCATGCGAGTGCCTATTTCTCATAGAAATTTTAACATTTGCCATTTCCCGCAAGGCTTGTTAAAATGAGGATATGAAAAAGAAAAATTTATGTAAAACGTTAGTAAAAACCATGTGTATCGTGCTGGGGATCCTCATCCTCGCACTGTTGGCTTACATCGTCTACCTCTATGCCAGTTATTACAGGATCGAGGACAATCAGGAACTGGTGGTGGAGGCACCGGTCGACGATACCACCACAGGTGCGGCTGCGGTGCTGGCTACGGATACGGAATATTCCGCAGTGACCTACAACATCGGTTTCGGTGCTTATCTGCCGGATTACAGCTTCTTCATGGACGGCGGTACCTCCTCCTGGGCGGAGAGCCCGGAGACCGTACAGTATGCCATAAACGGTGCGGGAGAGCTGGTGAAGTCATTAGACCCGGATTTTGCGCTGATCCAGGAGATCGATCTGGATGCCACCAGAAGCTATCATACGGATGAGTACGAGATGCTGCGCAACATTCTGCCGGAATATACTACTGTATTTGCGCAGAATTATGATTCCGCCTTCCTGTTCTATCCGTTTACACAGCCCCACGGCAGCAGCAGGGCAGGACTCGGACTGTTCTCGAAATATCCGGTGTCTTCTGCTCTGCGCCGAAGCTTCCCCATCTCCACTTCCTTCAGCAAGTTCTTCGATCTGGACCGCTGCTACAGCGTCTCCCGGATCCCGGTGGACAATGGCAAGGAGCTGGTGATCTTCAATCTGCATATGTCCGCTTACGGCAACAGCGATGCCATCCGCCAGGGACAGATTGAGATGCTGTGCAATGATATGGCAAAAGAATACGAAGCCGGCAATTATGTGCTCTGCGGCGGCGACTTTAACCACGACCTGAAGGCTTCCGAAGAGGATACGGAGAGCTGTGAGTCCTGGGCATTTCCTTTTCCCAGAAGTGAGCTTCCAGAACATTTTACCTTCTGTCTGGATCTGTTGACCGAAGAGGAGCAGGCAGCCCTTTGGAACAGCGCCCGTAATGCAGATATGGAATATGTTCCGGGTGTTACTTATACTGTGACACTGGACGGATTCATTATCTCCGACAATATCGAGTGCCTGTCCTACGAGAATGTAAACACCGGCTATTCCTACTCCGACCATGATCCCGTGAAGGTGGAGTTCATGTTAAAATAGTGTCAAGATTTACAAAGTCTGTTGACAGTGCTTGTCCTTTTTTGTAGAATGAGGGCACAGTTAAGAGGGAGTAGTTCCCGGATGGTTTCTGATAGAATGGTAACCTGGAATGGTAACCGAATAATACAGGCAGCTGTCCGGAATGATAATCGTCATCACGTCCGTCGGACCGGTTATTATTGTAAGCAACGAGACTTTTATCGATCATTTTTGATGCGGTAAAAGTCTCTATTTTTATACTTTTTTCTAAGAATACAGACGCTTGCTGCAGGAAAGGACAGCTTATGGAATACATATTGTTACTCGTAGGATTTATACTTCTGATCAAAGGTGCAGACTTTTTCGTGGAGGGAAGTTCCTCCCTGGCGGGGATCCTGAAGGTCCCCAGCGTCATCATCGGACTGACCATCGTGGCCATGGGCACCAGCGCGCCGGAGGCTTCCGTCAGCATCAATGCTGCCCTGGCTGGCAGTAATGATATCGCCATCAGTAATGTCGTCGGCTCGAATATCTTCAACGGGCTGGTGGTGGTAGGTATCTGCGCATTCCTGCACAGCTTTATGCCCCACGGAGAGATCCTGAAGCGGGATATGCCGTTAAATATCCTGGTAACCGTCGTATTATGTCTGATGTTTTTAGATGGCAGATTAAGCCGCATTGAGGGTGCAGTCCTGCTGCTTGGCATGATCGTATATCTGGGATTTATGATCTATTCTGCCCGGAAAAACAGAGAAGAGGGCGAACCCGGCAAGATCCTCTCTCTTCCCCGCAGCCTTTTGTATATTGCCGGAGGTCTCGCTGCCGTTATCTTCGGTGGGGATCTGGTGGTAGATAAAGCCTGCATCATAGCTACGAATTTTGGTGTCAGCCAGAATTTCATCGGACTGACCATTATCGCCATCGGCACCTCCCTGCCTGAGCTGGTGACCTCCATCGTTGCCACGAAAAAGGGAGACAGCGGGCTGGCGCTGGGCAATGCCATCGGCTCCAACCTGTTCAACATCCTGTTTATCCTCGGAATGTCCGCGGTGATCAGCCCTCTGCATGTCCTCGGAGAGTCCGTCATCGACACCGTACTGCTCCTTGGCAGTGCCATTCTGCTCTTCGTATTCGCCCGTACCGGCAGACGCATGACCCGCAGTGAGGGGGCTGCGTGCGTGCTTCTGTATGTTGCATATACGGCTTACCTCTTCGTGAGGTAACAGTGCGGCTATAGACGCACAAAAAAGCGCACCTAAGGGGAGGTGCGCTTTTTTGTGCTAATATGTTCTTTCTAAAATCAATTTTGGTTTTGCATCTACCAACATATGTAATACTCTCAGTACATATACTTTCTTCGCTGATTCATCAATATAAAAGTATATTTTGTATCTTCGGTAATAGCATTTGCGAATTCCCTTTATTGCAAGTTCTTTATCGTCATCCAATGCATGCGCTTCCGGCATAGATTCAAGTTTGGCAATTGTCTTATAAAATCCTCTTGCCAATTGCAATGCCGTTTCCGGTGCTTTTTTAGCAAATGCTATATAGTCTGTATTAGCACAAATATCCTCTTCCGCCTTGGGAAGAATTTGCACTTTATACATTATTTTCCGTTATACCTGCTTTCCAACTCTGCGAAAAAAACTTTGTAATCTCTACCTTTTCCGCTCAACATATCTTGATAGCTATCCATTACTTTTTGGCGAACTACATTATTATCTACTTTGCTATCCGAATCGACAATATGTCTGTTCCCTTGAGCCAATACTTCCATAGCCTACATCCTCCTTACCTTAAAATCAAATCCGGTCTAATATGTTCAACGGTATTCTCACACATTCCGATTTTATTATATCCGACTCTTCACGTTTAATCAACATATAATCACTGAATTCAGATCTCATGTAATACAAAAGAGCACTCCCGCATGGGAATGCTCTTCATTATTTGTGGCAGATATCTCTCCACTGGCAGTCGCCACAGATGACCTTGCCATATCCCGGCTGCAGAATCTTCTCTTCCACAATCCGCTCAAATTCCGCAAAAGTCATTTCCTGCCCTGCCTTTAATCCGGTGTATTTCAATACACCCGCATCATACCGGTCTACCTTCTCCGCAGACTCGCAGCTGCCACCCTTATTATGGGGGCAGGCGCTGCAGATCTCATCCGTCGCTCCGACCAACTGCAGGGATGCCGGTCCGTTTTTCCCCAGAAGCCATTCCTTCACCTCCGCCATATGCTTAGTGAACCCTTCACTGTATCCCTTCCCTTCGAAAAAATACAGGCACATGCCGTGGTGCGGACGGATCCGGTAAGTTGTTGTTACTTCCATATCCGGTGTATCCTTTATTCCTGTCCGTTCAGCTTCAGAGCCTTAGACAGTCTCTTGCTCAGTGTCAGTGCCAGTGCGATCTTCACCAGATCCGGAATGATGAAAGGAATTACACACCAGCCCAGTACGGTAGCCAGACCGACAGCTCCGGAATTCTGCGCATATACAACCATGAACCACACCGTTCCGATAGCATAGCACACGATCAGACCCAGTACCATGGAGATACCCAGCACCCATGTCTTACGTCCGAACAGCTTCTCGATCAGCCACATCAGCAGTGCAGAGAATAAAAATCCGATAATGTAACCGCCGGTGTTGCCCAGTAACTGACCGATACCACCGGAGAAACCGGCAAATACGGGAATTCCTACTGCACCCAGTAAAATATAGATCAATACCGCAAGGCTTCCTCTCTTACCGCCCAGTACGCCGACTGCCAGGAATACCGCAAAAGTCTGTAACGTAAAAGGAACCGTCATCGGGATGGAGATCCAGGAGCAGATCGCGATCAGAACCGCAAATACCGCAATGTACACCATGTCATAAGTCTTGCTACGAGTTGTTGTCTGTGTTGTCATAATAAAAAACCATGCCTTTCTGTCAGATGTCTTTTGTAAAAACCTCTGTTAGAATAGCATGGTGTTTTTCAATTGTCAACCTTTTTATAATATGGTTAACAATCGAGTAGATTCTCTGGTCAGGACTGCTTCATCGCCTTCTTATTCCGGTACATATCCTCATCTGCACGCTCACGCACCTTCTCCGGATCCGTATCATCCGCCGTGAATACAGCATACCCATAGGCAATTCCCACAGGAACGGGAATGATGTTCTTATGATTCAAGATCTCTACATCCTGATCGATCTTATGCATCACACGTTCTATCTTAAAACATCTTCCCTTCGGAATGATACAGCAGAATTCATCTCCGCCAATGCGATAACATTTCCCATAGCGTTCAAAATTGTCCTCTATGATATGTGCCGCGTTGATAATATACTCATCCCCTGCCCTATGGCCATATTGATCGTTACACTGCTTAAGATTATTCAGGTCAAAGGTCACTATGACATACCCTTCAAAATCCTTCTCATTTTTCACAAAATAATCATAGGCATTTCGATTGTACATGCCGGTCATGGAATCATTCAGGGCAAACTGTTCCAGCTCCTCCACCCTGCGACCTTTTTTCAGCCGGGCAACCGTCTGTCTGGCGGATTCTATTCCCAGCACCACAATAAAGATCAAGAAAGAGATTCTGCCAAAGACACCTACATCATTGCTGGTTTTATAATAACCACTCACATCTACAATGGTAGCAAAAAATACAAGCAGCAGTGCCCCTACACATGCCTTCAGCCTCTGATCCAGCTGCCTTCTGGCAATTTTGCTACAGATGACCACCAGCAGGTATAGAATCATCAGAATGATCAACGCATGCGTCATCCACAGGCTTCTCCGGAACTCATATATCCCTGTTGCATTCAGTATATGCGTCAGGACGATCAATGCCAGATTAGCATTACAGATAATTCTACAAAACCGGTCATCCCTGATCTCCAGAAAGCTCTTCACAAACAGGATAAAGGACATCGGCAACAGCATGAGCGTAGCAAATGCCAGATAAGAGCATCCCTGCCTGTTGGTCAGGAGCAGCGTTGCCACATCCGTCTCATTGGCCGACCATGTTCCCAGCAGGATCGAAAAAATACCCAGATACAATAAGGTTCCGTCAATCCGGCTTCCGCAGCGGATAACGATCCAATAAATACTAATATACAATCCTATCAGTATCACCATCATGCTGATGAGAAAGGCAGGCATTGTCCGGCGCATCACCCAACGATAGATATTATAGCCGCCATCGATATAAAACGTCTTCTGCTGGCCTGCCGTTTCCGGATAACAAGGGGTGAACTGTACCTGCAAGCTGCTCACATTACTTGAAAACCTGACAATATTCCAGGTCCAGCCCGGAGTATTTCCCCATATGCCGGGTACAGCATCCAGCTGATAGATCAGCTTCCCATCTGCATACACCACAATCTCCTGATGTGTCGAATAAAACACGATCGAGTTCGTCTCATCATCGTTTTGATCCAATATAAAATCGTACAGCTCCCTGCCGTCATCCAAGACGCTGACTGCGTCCGGCGTACACTCCTGTAATGACTTTACCTCCGGCACACTGTCTGAGGTGCAGATCATGCACAGAAGCACCATAGCAAATACGACTGATACAATTATAATAAGCTTTCCCTGTTCCTTCTCCATTACTTCCCTCAATATCCAACGTGTTGTTTGGCACTATAGTACTAGTTTCCTTATCATTTGTCAACGCAATGTCGTATCTATCTCATGTTTGAAAATATTATAATTCTGCTCATCCCTGGGGGAACAATAAATGGCCAGTTCTATGGTTTTAAAACATTTTCTGTAACGAGCGATCACATTGGAAAACGCAGCTGCCACAGCCTCCGGATCATTCTCAAAAGCTCCGCATCCGAACGCCCCCAGAATGACCACTTCATTGCCTCCCGCCACGGCCACATCCAGAATTCTGGTCAGACGCTTCTCATGCAATGCCTGCTGCTGTGCTCTCGTCATCTTCACGGTCTTATTACCGTCTCCGGGATTCATCCCATTGGCCGGGAGCAGACGCAGATTCGGTGCTGCACAGGTGATCACATTCACAGAATACCAATCTGATTCCGGAAGCGGTGCCGGTGTCGCAGTATCGGATTTGAATACAATGACTTTCGGCGTATAGATGCAGTCATCATTGTGGATCGGATCCTGCGCATATCTGTGTGGAGAATAAAAGCCTGCCCACATTTCCTTCGTATTCAGACAAAAATACAGGGTGGAACAACGGCACAGGCATTCCTCCTGGGCAGAGCTTCCCTTGGTCACACCACCTCCGGGATTCGTCGCTGATGCAAAATTGTGAACACATACCCTTTCTCCCGGATACCCGGCAGCTGCCTCATAGCTTCGCTTCTTCGACACTATGATTTCCGCATCCTTCTCATATCTGTCACGATTCTGTGCAAGCTCCGGCATCAGGTCCGTGACTTCCATCATCTCCGGGATCAGCACCTGTTCTGCCACAGAGCGCTTCACTGCCTCTTGCAGCCCCGGATCTTCCTTTACCCGTTTTTCTGTATCCTGAAAAATTCTAACATTCTCATCCCTTGCCATGATTCGTTTCTCCTTCTGTCTGTCCCGGTACCGGCACCGCATTCACACTTTCCTTCTGTTCCAGCGGCAGTATCGCATAGTATACCAGCGTGTGCTTGTCATCCGGCTGACAGTCCCGGTGATAATGGCCGAAATACCAATGCCTGTAATGCAGCTTCTGTTCCAAAGTCCCCAGATAGTCCGTCAGCAGATCCGGGGCACAGGAGCGTCCCGTCCCGGCATTGATCCGGTCCTGCAACGTGCTGGCACAACAGTGTGTGATCACATAATCTACCTCGTAGTGATATCGTTCCAGATTGCGCAGGCCCTCCTGCAGTTCTCCCTCTGTCGGCAGCTCCTGGGGCCACCAGCTTTCCTGAAGGATCCGGTAGGGAAGATAATTCCGGTCTGCCCTGCGCTTCTGTTCTGCGAAATCCACCGTCTGACGATCCAGAATTCCTCCCTGAATGTCATGGGAAGATGCCCCTCCGAAAGTGAAAAAGGTCTTGCCGTCAATCTCGAAGACCTGTCCCCGTTCCAGCAATATCACCTTGTCCCGGATAATGTGCCGCGCTTTCCCGCCATGCCATTCTTCCAGCGGATATTCCCCGATCATATCATAGTTTTCATAGTTTCCCTGTACCCACAGAATGGTGTAAGGTTTCTCCGCAAAATTTTTACAATGATACTCAAAAGTTTTATCCTTCGCCCAGCACAGTCCAAAATCTCCACAGATAATGACGTAATCTTCTTTTGTCAGTTCCATGCCGGCTCTCCGTAATCTTTTCGCGGAAAATCTTGTGAAATCCCCGTGGGTATCTCCCGTTATGTAAATCATACTGCTCTCTCTGTGCACTTTCTCTTCCATTCCGCACTATGCGGCATTTCCCCAGATATGACTAGAAGAGGGCACCAGGTCCTCTTCTACCAAAAGCTCCATCGGGCTTACACGATACAAAATAGCTAAAGCAATCAAATTGTCGGCCTGGGGAAAGCACTTTCCGGCTTCCCATTTATACACGGCCTGCGTGGATTCAAATCCCATGTATTCCATGACCTGCTTCACGGAGATCTTCCGCTCCTGACGGATTGCTCTCATCCGTGCGCCGCTGGCCACAATGTCAAAATGCGGTCTTTCCATCATACGCCTCCTTCCGATGCCGTACAGCATCCAGTTGCATATCAGTCTTTCCGTAGACTTTTACTATAACACAAAGAATCTCTTTTGCCTATTAACCGTTGGTTAAATTATCACAAAATTTCCTACCAGTACTGTTCTCCCCAGTATCTGGCCAGAATCCTCTCCATGTTGGCTCTCCCCACCGGGTTGGCCGTATGGATCTCCACCGGATAAAAGGTCTCACGTTCTGCCAGCCAGTCCAGCAGCCGGATGGCATCGCCGCCCTGATCCGCATAATCTCCCAGATCATGATCCAGATCCAGAGCCTCTATTTCGATTCCATTGTGCTCCGCCTCCTGAATCAGCTTTTTTGCTTCATTTACCGATTTTGCGCCCTCATACCCGTAGGGCACCGGGCGAAGGTCATCCAGCCATAGTTTCATGCTTTGCCCACCTCTTTCTGCAATTATTCCACCAGCCCCTGCTTCTTCAACCGAGCTTGTATGGCACCATAGGTTCTGTCATGCTGTCTTGCAATTTCTGCTATTTTCATCCCGGAATCAAATTCCCGCTTAAGTTCCTCATCCTCCGCAGCATCCCAGGCGCGGCCGGCTCCCGCCGGTCTGTTATGTGCTCTGTTATACTCTGTCCGGTCGAAAGCCCCTTTCTGCGGTTCTGTTTCCGGTAATCCTGCGTTCTCCTCTTCTGCGGTCTCACAGATTTCCCTGTCTCCGTGTTCTTCCCGGTATTCCCTGATTGCTGTAAGAAAACGCTGTCCGTATTTCTCGTATTTTGCCTGTCCCACACCGGATACATCCAGCATGGTACCACGATCCCCCGGTAACTTCACGCACATATCTATCAATGTTTTATCACTGAATATAATGTAGGGAGGCACCGCCTCTTCCTTCGCGATCTCAAGCCGCAGTCCCCGCAGAAATTCAAACAGTTCAAATCCTTCCCCGGTAAGCATATCTGTACTTCTGCGCCTGCTGCCCCTCTGCTGTCTGCGTGAAGGTTCTTTTTCCTCATACATTTTCACCAACATCATGGCATTTTCCAACTCCGATGAAGTCTTGTTCCCGATTTTCAGAACGCTGTACTGGTCTTCTGTCTGGCATAAATACCCTTCCAGAATCATCTGCCGGATCAGTGCCTTGATTTCTTTTTCTCCCAGATCTTTAAGACTTCCGTAGGATTTGTAATGTATGGTTCCCAGTTCCTTCAACCTTGCCCGGCTGGCTCCCGACAATGTCCCGACGACTACCGCCTGTCCGTATCTGCCCCTCGTCTCACAGACACAGGAAAGCACCGCCTTTGCCTCTGCGGTCATATCCACCTCGTGATACTCTCTGTGGCAGTTTCCACAGTTATCGCAGGGAGTCGTCACCTTTTCTCCGAAATAGGTAAGAATATAATTTCTAAGGCAGGAAGTGGTCTGGCAATAACCTTCCATGATCTGGAGCCGTCTGGCATCTCTCTGTCGGATCAATTCGATATCCTCCGGCGGGATCTCCGAAAAGTCCTTGTGTTCCAACAGGAACTTATCGATCATAACATCCCGGGCCGAGAACAGCAGAATGCATTGCGAAGGTTCTCCATCTCTCCCGGCACGTCCGGCCTCCTGATAGTAATTCTCCATGCTCTGGGGCATATTGTAGTGGATGACATATCGGACGTTGGATTTATCGATGCCCATACCAAAAGCATTCGTGGCCACGATCACCGGAAGTCTGTCATAGATAAAGTCCTCCTGGCTTTTCTTTCTGGCCTCCGTGTCCATTCCCGCATGGTATTTTACTACCGGAACCCCTCTCTTCCACAGAAGTTCATACACTCCGTCCACATTTTTCCTTGTGGCACAATAGATGATTCCACTCTCCTCCGCGTGGTTTTCTACATATTCCACAACAAAATCGTCTTTCTTCCGGATGTTCTCGACCCGATAATACAGGTTCTCCCTGTCAAATCCCGTCACCACGAGCTCCGGATTTTGCAGGCCCAACACACAGACAATATCCTCCTTGACTTCTTCCGTAGCCGTGGCCGTAAATGCACTGAGAATCGGCCGGCTCTCCAGTCCGTTCACAAAATCAACGATCTTCAGATAGCTGGGGCGGAAATCCTGTCCCCATTGGGAAATACAATGCGCCTCATCCACCGTGACCATGGAAATCTCTGCCTTTGTGACAAACTGCCGAAACTCCCATGTTTCCAATCGCTCCGGCGCCACATAGACAATCTTGTAGACACCTCGTGCCGCATAATTCAGTGCCTTGGTAATCTGCGTTTCCGTAAGAGAGGAATTGATATATGCCGCCCGGATTCCTGCCGCATTCAGTGCTTTCACCTGATCCTGCATCAATGAAATCAGCGGTGAGATCACAATTGTAATCCCCGGCAACATCAATGCCGGCAGCTGGTAGCAGATGGACTTGCCCGCACCGGTTGGCATGATCGCCAGAGCATCCCTTCCGCTCAGGATCGTATTCACAATGTGCTCCTGCCCTTCCCGGAAGGATGCATAACCGAAGTATTTCTTTAAAGTCTCTACGGTAGTCATTCCGTCATTGTCCCCTCTTAATCACATTTTATATAACGATTCCGTTACAATGATCCACTTCATGTTGGATGATCTGGGCTGTCCAACCGGTGTATTTGCCATGCTGTTTTCGGAAATTACTGTCCAGATAATCTACTTCGATCTCCTCGTATCTCGTGCAGGGTCTCACACCTTCCAGCGACAGGCAGCCTTCCTCCGTCTGGTACGGGCGCAGCTTCCTCGTGATTACCGGATTGATCATGGCAAACTGAAACGGACCTGCTGCCACTACGATAATGTTCTTCCGGACCCCTATCATATTTGCCGCCATTCCGACACAATGATCCAGATTCGCTCTCAGAGTATCCAGTAGATCTGTCACCACCTGTGCGTCCGCCTCCGCGGCATTCTCGGATTTCTGTGCAAGAAACATCGGGTCTCTCATAATTGTTCTAATCATCGTCATATTCCTTCGTATTTCCTCAGTTCCAGCCTTTCCATATTTCCGGCCGGTAGCCAATCGTAGACTGTTTTCCGTTTCTGACAACCGGGGTGCGGATCACCGACGGATTCTCCAACACCTTTGCCAGCTTGTCCTCCTCCGCAATATACCGGATAAGCGCCAGCATATCCTGATCCTTGCCTTCCCAGTTAATCATGTTCTCCAGACCACCGTTTGCCTGCGCAACGGAAGTAAACTCTCCCTTGCTCATGCCTTTTTCTTTCATATCGATGAACTGGTATTTGATGCCGCGCTCCTTGAAGAAACGCTCTGCTTTCCTGGTATCGTTGCACTTTTTGGTGCCGAAAATCTGAATATTCATTTAGGTCTCCTGCTATTTTATTCCATACTTCTTCTGCATTGCTTCCATTACTTCCGGATCATTCAGCATTGTAATCTTGTCCGCATCGCCTCCGGCACTCATTTTCGCAATCAATGCCAACAGTGATTTTCTCTCTTCTAAGCGTCCCTGTTGCAACCCTTCCTTCAGACCTTCTTGTAAACCTTCTTCCCTGCCACACTCCCGTTCAGCCTTACGAAGCTTCTTTTCTTCTTTTTCCTTGTCATACTCAAATATACTCACCTTGTATACCTCCGCCCGATTGTGCTGTAAAAATTCCGCAAGGATTCCCTCGCGAATGCATTCGGTTATCGCAAGTTCCACCGCTTCATTCAGCGGCAGTTCTGCTGCGTACTTTCTGACTCTTGCCACATACTGGGCATACTCCCACAAAACATGGCAGTTTTTCATTAACTCTTCGTTATGTCCGGCATTAATGTTTAACATCGTAACTTTCAGTTCCAGTGCCGGGTCCTGCGTCGGATTCTCAAAAGCATCCGACAGACGCAATTCTGTCCGATCCGGAACATTCCGGTCTGTTCCATTATAAAACACCAGAAAGTTCGGGGTCGGAATCTTTTGAATTCCGGAGGAATATAGGGACTTTTCATCTACCAGATCCTGATATTCACTGGCTATGTAAAACAAATCTCTCAATGGAATATTCGGATTATAGGTAGACTGATGTTCATACAGATACAATCCCATTTCCAGTACAAATGCCAGGTCATTCTTCATCCCCATATAGATGGCATTTTCCAGAGTCACGATATCCAGATCTTCCGGATTCTGATAATTCTTCCCTGTCACTGCATTGTACAGAGACAGCAGGTTCTCAATAATCGAAAATATCCATCGGAAAATGGTATCCTTATACTCTCTGTTGGGCATAGGCAGTTCGTAGCTGCGTTTCTTCATAGTGTCCTCCTGTTCTCATAGCACCTGAAATCAAGAGGGCACACTTCGGCTGTCCTATCCACTTGTCATTCAACGTACTATGCTGTGCATGGTTAGTGTGGTATAAAAGCATAGAATTCATTGAAATGATATAGATGTGTGGATCAGCTCTCGCTGCCGGAATCGTTAGAATATATGCTTTGGAATTATAGTACTAACATTTCTATTGCTTGTCAACACAGCAAAATAGCAAAATTCCACCCTGTTGAATTTAGTTATTTTTCCCTCTTAAGCCATACAGCTTTTGATCTTATCAATCAGTGTCACATCCGCCGGAAGCCACTGTACGGAATCCAGTTCTTCCTTCGTCAGCCACCTGGCGGCTTCCGCCTCAAGAAGCTTCAGTTCTCCCGACGCAACCTCACACCAGAAACAATCCATGGATAAATGGAATGCCGGGTAATCGTACTCTATGGTGTCTATCAGGTCTCCGACTCGGACCGTAGCATCCAGTTCCTCCCGGATCTCTCTGACAACCGCCTGCTGTGGAGTTTCTCCGGCTTCGATCTTCCCGCCGGGGAATTCCCAGCCACCTTTGAATTCTCCGTAACCTCTTGCGGTGGAAAATATTTTTGTTTTGTGCTCTATGGAATCGCAGATTACGGCTGCGACTACGCGAATGGTTTTCATACTGCTTTGTTCTCCTTTGAAATATTGCTCTGTAAATACCTTAACAAATCCTCGCGCACAGGATGATGCATCTTCATGGTCACCTTCGCGATCGGTTTCATTTTACCACTGTTGTCTTCTTTCTGGCTATCTACAGATTTTAGAATATCAACCTCATACCGTTTCATTTGCTCTTCCTTCTATGCTATTTTAATTCTCTAATTGTTACAGTTTCAATGGTTCATCAGAGCTTAAAGCAAAGATTTCCCTTACATCCCTGAAGAAACGTTTAATCAGCCTTTAGCGCATCTCGCATTTTTTTGTCTTTATAACTGACTGTTCATTACCGTCTGGCTTACTGACTATAATGTTTACTTTGTGCTTCTTATTCATCCGCACATTCTCCTTCTGAAATATGAAATACGGGAGTAACTTTGAAAAGTTTTATCATCCTCTGTACCTATGAAAAAAGTTACCCCCTCCAAAAATCATCTATTCTTGCAGCATATACTTCTTCACTTTTGCAAAGATGCATTTTTGTCTGCCTAAAACTGCCACGCGGGAAATATTTTTCCCCTCTTCATCCAAAGGAAGCTCTTCCACAATTTCATCCAGAGTTTTGCAGGCACCGTAGCGTTCATAAATGAAATTCATCTGTTCTTCCGACAGATGCGGTCTTACTTTTTCATCAAACGCTTTGGATAACTCGCTCTGCGGTTCTTCTTCACTGCAAAGCTCTTCCTCCGGGCTTTTTGCGTAAACCTTCATCGTTTCCTTCAGTAATTCTCTGTTGCGTTCTTCAACTTCCCGGTTCTGTACTTCACTGTTATCCGTAGCTTGCAGATAATCTAAAAGTTCCAAGGTTATTCCATCTTCACCCACAGTAAAAACATGGTCGATGTAATATCCCTGATCTTTCCCCGTCTCCACCCATTCCTGATAAACGTAATGTGTTTTATCCTTCCTATAGCATTTTCTGTTGACATCGTAGCGGGATCTGTATTTTTTCTCCTTCTGTTCTTTCTTCTCTTCTACTGCCATAACTGAAACCTCCGTTTCGACTATAGTCAGCTGCTTCACTTGACGATTAATGTTGTCCAATGATCCACTCTGAAGCCGCACGCTCTCGCATAGTGCCCCGTGTACTTAGGGACAAAGCTTCACATCAAAGGCGTTTAAGGTCTTCGCCCGACCACCGCCAGATTGATCAGATCCGACGGACTAAAAAACCACTTAAATTGCATTTTCAGAATTCAATGTACAAAAAGCTCTGTGACATTGAGCCCTGTAAAACGCATCTAAGTGGTCTACGAGTGACTCCGATATTCTATTTTTTGCCTCTTCGCGCCTTCCCGGCATATATGGGGATCTTACGATTTCCACAGAGTCGGCAAGTCACATTCAAGATCTCTTTTTCCTGAAGCGGTTCTGGTGTCGCAACCGCAAAACAATTGGCACCAGCCGGACAGCTCGGAATGTATGGACAACGATATTCATTTTCATCTCCTTTCTCGAAATCCGCTACGGGCGGCATTTCATACTTCGATCCAAACATCCCAATTAAGTCCTGATAAGTAGTAACCGACGTTTTTATAGCCCTCTCCTCCTTAAATGTTCTATGATATAAACAAAGCCGAAGTCGAATCCTCCACCACCTGCAAAGGAACCAACTCCGGCATTACGACCTCGTTCTAAACGGATCTGAGCTCGGCTCATTATGCTGACTTCTTGTCTGCTACCATCTGGTTAAAGAATTGGAATAGCTCTTGCTTTTCACTAGAAGTCATATGTTTCCAGACTTGATAAAGAACATCCGACAATTTGATTTTTAGCACCTTGCTATGTTTTTCTTTATCGCTGCACTTCACGCTCAAATACAATGCGTCAGGTTCTCTGATCAAATCAAATGTCCTTTTCTGGTCTGTATTTATGATTTCTGCAATCTTTCCCATTTGCGACCTCCTCTCAGTTTATGATTGGCGGCAATTCGTCTTTTTCATCATTAGTAGCATTTCTAATAATTTCTCTAACCTCTGCCTCTTCATCTTCACTCATGTTCTCGCCCATAACCATATAAGATATCACTAATCCTGCTGCCTTTATGGATTCCTTACCTGTAATAACTTTCTTTTTCTTTGCAGGAACAACCAGAATATTGAACCAAAGGGAATAATCCATTGACCAATTTACCTTGTTCAATTTTTCAACTACGGAACCCCATTCTATCCCCTTCTGTTTTGCATAATAAGCAACGTGAGCCAAAGCCATATGAGTCACTGGCTTCATGAGAAGATTATCATCCCTCAGTTGTGATACTGGTTTATCCTCCCTAGTAAGTTCCAAATATTTCTTATACATATCCATGCCTTCAAGAAGAATTTTCCAAAACTCCACATTTTCTTCGTAGACTTCATTGATTTCGTCTTCGTTATCCGGCATGGTTTTCGATGTCCAACCCCTATCCTTAGCCAATGTCTCTGCTATTGTATATAAGGCACTTACGGTAGTCAGTTGCTTGCTTCTCTGCGACAGGGTATTACTGCTCCAATTTACCAGTTCATTCTTTCCAATCTTTTCAAGGATCTGACCCTTACTGAACAAGCGCCTTGAAATAATAGCAAAGATATCGTCATCCGCTGTGATTATGTTCTGTCCACGCCCCGTCTGCCTAGCGTATTTGTTTACCTTATTAAAGATTTTTCTTATCTTAAGGGAATCTTTACCCTCAACAAATATCACGCTAATCTCTTCATCTGCTAATTCGGGATGAGGTTCCAGAGCCATCATCTGCGGAGTCATCTTCTTATTTCCAAGCATTGCTGCCGATATAGCACTATTCCCCTTCAGACAAAGTTTCATAGCCAAGAGCCTGTGCTGCCCGTCCAAAGCTATAAGTCTTTCTTTCCCCGGCAACGCAAGAAACCCGGCATCTTCCATTGCTACCTCGTAAGTAAAGTTCACATCATCCTTTACATACTTCGATATAGGATCAAACCTCATATTCTCGTAGCCAGAGTATATATCAATTATCAGACTTCCAAAGAAGCGATCCGGATCTTCAATGAAATAAGGACAAATCTCATTTACTACTCTATTAAGATCCGGTTCTCTCTGCATCTTTTCATCAGGTGTCATGTCCTTCCACTCTGGAAGTTCTATTGCCAATCCAACCGAGTTAACAAGTTCCTCCAGTTCCATCTTCGCTATGTAATAATCCGTTGAGCCTATTCTGGCTTTCTGAGCCCATATTGTTTTCATATAGCACCTCTATGTTTTTCAAAAACATTTCTTATGTGATAATAATACATCTGATGTTCTGTATTGTCAAGTCATTAGTTAAGAGGTTTTTGAAAAACATTGCATAATTGTGTGAAACACATTCGAAATAATGACATCTTTGTGATGTGTTTTTGGAAAACATTGTTTTGGGCTTATGCGCCACTACTTCAAGCACAAGGTACTTTCCTTCCTCCCCCAAGGATTGGGAATTGACCGCTAATTTTTCTCACAAACCGCGTATTTTAAGGCATTCCCGCACTTTTCTCCCAGAGCTGACTCAAAGTTGGAAATGTTCTTTTACACTTCCATATAAAGAATTTAGATTTCCTTTTAGATTTATATGGACATCCATTTTGGATTTTGCTATAATGCACACTGTGGACTTGTGAGTATTATGCGGTATTATCCCGTATTACTTCTAATTAAGGAGTGTTTTGACATGAATCCTGCTAAATTCAGCTTCCCTGCTGTCAAAGGGATACAAGCGAATATGGAATACTATGTTACTATGGTTCCCCTTGATTGCATTCCCAAGCTATTCACATTCAGTGATGAGAATATGCCGCCGGAGGTGCGATCACAGAGAACGCTGAATAAATCTCGTATTCCGGAGATGTGCAACTACATCCTTCAGAATCCTACCTCTTACGTTTTTTCAGCGTTAACTGCATCCATAGACGGGGAAGTATGCTTCGATCCGGCTAGCCCTGATAATTCCACTGTTGGAACTTTATCCATAGCCATGTCAGCAAAGCTTCTTATTAATGATGGTCAGCATAGGAAAGCTGCCATTGAGGCTGCATTAAAGAAGAACCCAAACCTTAAATATGAACACATTTCCATGGTTCTTTATCATGACATAGGATTAAAACGATCTCAGCAGATGTTTTCTGATTTAAATAGGTTTGCTATCAGACCTACTCAATCCCTGAACATCCTGTATGACACACGCGGAAAGAACTCTATCCTTGTCAAGGAAGTTATTGACGCAATACCTGGCTTCAACACATTGGTGGATAAAGAACATACTTCCGTTCCAAATAGATCTGTTGCATTATTCACGCTTAGTGCATTCTATCGTGGAACTACTGCTCTTCTTAAGAACTTGGAACTATCTCCGGAAGAGCAACGTGATTTTGCAATAAAGTATTGGACTACTGTATATGAAAATATGCCGGAATGGCAGAAGGTTAACACCGGCGAAGTGAAATCATCTGTTGTCCGCAAAGAATCCCTTTCTCCACTGAGTATCACAATAAAAGCTCTTGGAGAAATCGGAAATTCATTCTTTACAAAGTATCCCAAGTCCTGGGATAAAAAATTGAAAAAACTAAAGAATGTTGATTGGAGCAAAAAGAACAAAAACTGGGCTAACGGCATAATCGTTAACGGGAGTGTTCAATTATCCCGTGCCACTCAACAGGAAATGGTTAATAAAATAGAAAAAAACCTAACGGAGTGATAAACATGGCAACTGTATTAACGAAGAAACTATTGCAAGAGACAATCGAAACTATCCAACAGGTTTACATGGAAGACAATATTCCATGGATTTGTGGATATAGTGGCGGTAAGGACTCATCTGCCGTTGTTCAATTGGTTTGGATGGCATTGCAACAGCTTCCTAAGGAAAAAAGAACAAAAACGGTGCACGTTATTAGCACGGACACCTTAGTAGAATCCCCTGTAGTGGCATTGTGGGCTAGCCAATCTCTAAAAAAAATGAAGACAGCTGCTGATGAAGATCATGACGATCTTCCTCTTATACCTCATCGCCTGACACCTCAGATACAAAATACTTTTTGGGTGAACCTTATCGGCCGTGGTTATCCCGCTCCCCGAGTAAACTTCAGATGGTGTACTGACCGTTTGAAAATTGATGCATCAAATCAGTTTATTAAGAGCATTCTTGCCGCCGAAAGTGAAGCCATTCTGGTGCTTGGTTCAAGAAAAGCAGAAAGTGCAACACGCCGCAAGGTCATGGAAGGATACGAAGAAAAAAGATACCGTGAACACCTGAGTCCAAACGGCTCATACCCTAATACATATGTATTCACGCCTATCGAAAACTGGGAAGACTCAATGGTTTGGCAATTCCTTATGCAGCATGAGAATCCGTGGGGACACTCTAACAAAGATCTTCTTGCAATGTATAGAGGAGCATCCACAGATAACGAATGTCCTCTTGTAGTTGAAAGCGGTACTCCATCGTGCGGTGGCAGCCGGATGGGATGTTGGGTCTGCACAATGGTCACCGAAGACAAATCCCTGTCTGCAATGATTCAAAATGATGAAGAGAAAGCATGGATGCTTCCTTTGCTTGACTTCCGTAACTACATAGCAGGTTACAAACAGGACAGTGAACTTACCCAAAATGAAATAGACAGACGAAGAAGAGACTTCCGACGGATGACTGGCAATCTTACCTGGCATAATAACCGCCTAGTTCACGGTCCATACACAAAAGATGTCCGCGAGGATTTTCTAAGGCGTCTTTTGAAATTGCAGCTATTTATTCAGAAAACCTGTCCAAAAGAGGTAAAGAATGTCGAATTGATAACCATGGACGAACTACGTTTCATCCGCAAAATATGGTTAAATGAGAAGCACGAGTTTGATGATACTCTTCCTATAATCTATAAAGAGGTAATGGGTAAGGACTTTGAAGACAACAGTATTATCAAAAACAAGTACTTCGGAAAAGACGAATGGGATATACTCGCCGATGTATGTCAGGAACTTTATCCCGATCATAAGCTTCTTCTTGAATTAGGAAGTAGCTTACTTGATATGGAAGCAAAGAACTCTGCTATAAGCGCACGCAGGAATGTGGTCAAAAATCTTGAGGCAGAAATAAAGCACGCATACTTTAAAGATGAAGAAGACGCAGAAGAAATGTTACGTGTGCGTAGGAAAAGACAAGGCCTAGTTGACGACAGTATTTATGCCAATGAAGAGGATTCAGATACTGATGAACCAATAAATACTTCTCCAACCGGTTTAGAAGGGGAGGGCTGCTAAATGCATTTTTCAGAAATCGAATTATACAACTTTGGCATATACAAAGGTCAGCATAACATTGAACTGATTGATCAGCGAAAGAAAAAGAACATAACACTTGTTGGCGGAATGAATGGTCGTGGAAAGACAACCATTCTTGACGCTATATTCCTGTGCCTCTATGGACGCAAAGCCATCGAATATATTGTAGGGAAAAAGGAAGCTTATAATAAAGTTCTTAAAGACAGGATAAATAAATCCGCTGATGATAAAACAACTCATGTCAAAATCACCATGGTTATGGATGACGATGAATATACAGTCATCTCAATAACCAGAACCTGGTCTCAGACAGACAGCAAGATTTCCACGGATCTGATCGTAGAGAAAAACGGTATTGAAGATACCTATCTCTCTGAAAACTGGGAATATTATGTAGAAGAACTTATCCCTTATGGCATCGCTAAATTTTTCTTTTTCGACAACGAAAAGATAAGCCAGATTGCCGACGATGACGCATTTGATAAAATAAAGGATTCTATCAAATCCGTTATGGGTGTTACAACCGTTGAGACTCTATGTGCACATATTGAAAAGATTCGTAAGGATAAAAATGCCAACCTTAAGAAATCATCAGCCCCTGCACTGACAAAAGAATCTGAAGAGTTATCAACAGCTATAGAAGAATGCGAAACAAAAATACGGAATCTTTATGCTCAGCGTGCAGCTCTAGTCCCTGAATTAGAAAAGACTATCAATAAGTCAGAAGAAACCGAACAGTCTTTCTGGAAAAAGGGCGGAAATCTTGGACTTAATCGCGATGACATAATCAGAGACCAGTATGAATTGAAAGACAAGGAAAGCGCACTTAAAGAACAAGCTATCGCCTTGGCTTCCAATCCTGCTACCCCCATATGCCTCTGCAAGGAACTTGCTGTAACAACATACAATGAGATTATGTCCAGTGAAGAATCCCGTGCCGTTAAGTATTCATATCCGATTGTGTCGAAGCTATATAAATCGCTGCTCGAAGAGTTTAAAAGCAGCTATTCCACTTCAACGGATTCATACAAGACTCTTTCAATGCTTGTGAAAGCTCAACTCAAAAAGCTCGAAGGCGAGATTGGTTCTGAAGCTGTTAATGCTATTACACCTTTAGCTAAATCTCTTATGGAGAAGTTCATAAGTGAGGATATAACGAGGATATCGACCGAAGCGATAAGTATTGTCTCCGAAAACGAAAAGGTTATAACAGCACTCGAACAATTAGAGGTACATCTGAGCAGTAGCGCTGAAAAGAATGATACCGTCAAGCTACTCAATGAAATAAAGGAATTGCAGGCCAAGAAAACCGAGCTTGAAACTGAAATATCCAGATGTGATGATCAGATTCACTCCGCTCAGTTTGAAAAAGAACAAATTGAACGCCAGTTAAATAAGGTACTCTTAAAAATCGCAAGCAATGCAGATACAAGCGATGATAATGTGAGAATAATTGAGTATTCAACCATGACTTTAGATGTGATGCGCGAATTTGTTCACCGCCTGCAAACTCAAAAGGTCGATATTCTTGAAAAGAACATAACCTCCTGCTTTAAGTTTCTTGCACAAAAGCAAGCCATAATAACGTCCATTATCATTGACCCTGAAACGCTTGATATCACCTTAATGGACTACAAAGGCGGTGTACTTCTTAAGGATCAGTTATCCGCTGGAGAAAAGCAGATGTTCGCAATATCAATATTGTGGGGGCTTGCTCTTTCATCCGGCTATAAACTTCCGGTGATAATTGATACGCCTATGGCACGACTTGATTCCGCCCACAGAAGCAACTTTATCAACAAGTATCTTCCAAACGCAAGCTCTCAGGTAATTGTTCTCTCTACGGACGAAGAGATTAATGGAAAATACCTGGATGATATAAAAGCATATGTTAACAAGGCATATACCCTTATTTATAATGACTCCGAAAAATGCAGTACTATAGAGCCGGGGTATTTTGGAGGTGGATATAATGATCTGTAAACAATTTAAGCTTTCACAGCCGGAAAAAGACAAGCTGATACGAATAAAATCCAGAACAGGAATCCAAAACTGGAATATAATCTGTAGATGGGCTTTATGTTGGTCGTTAAATGAAGAATCCATCCCCGGTGGCGTGGATCCCCAGTCAGACAGCAATGTCGAGATGACTTGGCTTACATTTGCTGGTGAATATCACGAAATATACGAGGAACTCATTCGTGTTCGTTGTCTTAAAGATGGGTTAAGCGACGATACAGAAACTTTATATCGATACTTCCGATTACACTTGAATAGAGGCATTAATCATTATAGTTCACGAGATGTTCTCAAAAGCATCCATGATCTTATCGACACCTTGCCAAAGGAGGAATAGCCATGTCCCTATACTTGGATTATAATGCTTCTGCTCCAATTCTCCCTGAAGTGTTGGACACCATGATAGAAGCATACAAAAACACTCCCGGTAATGCCGACAGCCGCACACACATATACGGCACCAATGCCCAAAAACTGGTTAACGAATCAAGAGCATCTATAGCATCTGTGCTTGGTATTGATCCATCAGAGCTTATATTTACAAGCGGCTCAACCGAAAGCAACAACACCGTCATTTTAGGCATACAGGAATATGCAGAGCAAACTGGCAAAAAACACATTGTAACAACAGCTATCGAACACAAAGCAATTTTGGAGCCGCTGCACTATCTTGAATCTAAGGGGTACAAAGTAGATTTTATTAAACCCGACACATCCGGTCGAGTTTCAGCAAAAGATGTTCTCGAAAAAGTATCTAATCAAACATGCCTGGTCTCAGTCATGTTCGTCAATAGTGAAACAGGCATTATACAACCGGTTGATGAAATCGGATTAGAATTAAAGAAACGCGGTATTCTCTTCCATGTCGATGCCACACAAGCTCTGGGTAAACTGAATCCTGAAATCCGCAAACTGGATTATGACTTACTAAGCATTGCCAGTCACAAGATTGGTGGTCCTCAGGGAATTGGTGCACTAATCAGAAAAAGAAATACTGATTATGAAAATCCGCCGATAAAGCAACTTATGTACGGTGGCGGGCAAGAACGAGGCTTTAGACCCGGCACAACGCCCGTTGCACTTGTGGCAGGCTTCGCCAAAGCAGTTGAGCTTTCGGAAAAAAATCTTCTTTCCTCTACGGAAAAATGCAAAGCTATAAAAGCAAAGTTTTTCGAAGCAATAAACGGTCTCACCTACGAAGTTAATGGCGATCCTGAATACTGCCTTCCTTCTACCGTCAACATAAGCATAGATGGGCTTGATGCAGAGGCTGCTTTCTTGTGTCTTGGTGATATGTATTCTTTTTCCAACGGTTCCGCCTGCAATTCATCCTCGCATACTCTAAGCTATGTACTGGAAGCAATGGGGTTAAGTGAAAAGAGAAAATCCGAAGCCATAAGACTATCTTGGAACGGTCAAAGCGATATCGATTTTAGTGATTTCATTTCTGTTGTAAAATCCGTAATATAATCATCAAGAGGGAATGCCATCAATGGCACTCCCTCTCTTTTTTAGAATCTTACTTTTATTTGCCCAGTCAAATGGTTTTCCTTAAGCCAGTCCATAATATGTGGTGAAAGATCCGCAACTGTAGCCTGCTGAGTCCTTACCTTTACAATAAACTTCTCCGCTTCTTCATCCAAATGAAGTCCATCAATCAGGCCTTTACCTCGTTTGACATTTTCCAAAAAAGCATCTATCGCCTTTGAAGATCCCGGAATTGAAACCTTTGCTTTTTTCAAGGCCTCTAAAAGATCTTCTGCCTCTTGTTTGTTTTGAAGAAGCCCCTTCAAAGATGCCAAGGAATTTTCAACACCATTTGAGAGATCATTTGCAGCTTCCTTCCAAGTAATATCAACATTTTTGCGGCATAGCTCTATTGCGTTTTTTAATGCTGTCACGGCACTTACATCTAATGTATGATCATTTGTCTTCTGACCACATGTATCAACAGCATCCTGTAAAGAATCCTTTATCTCTACCGTGAAGACTTTAGATGAAATCTTCTTTTCCTGCATGGCTTTAATAAGGCTCAGTAATTGTTCAAGCTGCGACGTACATTGACTCAATGCAATCACCTGATTCTTAAATGCCTTTGCAGCTTGTTTGTTACTCGTAGCCTGAACCGAATCTAAAATTGTACTGTTAGCAGATTGAAGTGATTCCAGTATCATCCTTACACCTCCATCTCTTCTATTGTGTTACTAAGGCTTTCAAGCTTCTCTAATGCCCCTTCAAGAATAAGCGGATCGATCTGATCTACATCACCCAGCATTTTACTATGGTTGTCTTTCAGTTTAAGCGCAAAGGTTTCAACCTGTGTCAGACTCGATATAATATCATCCAGCTTCTCACGCGGAGCTTTTGCGAATATTTGGAGCAGCTTCATGTTATCTTTGCTCTTAGAATTATCTTTCAACAAATGATATAAGCCTATTGCTTCTTTGGCCTGTTCTTTCGGAGTCTTCCTTTCAAATCGTTCCTTTAATGCACTGGCATACACTTCATGAGCCATATTACACGTTGTATAGAACTCACTTATCGCCCTCACAACATTAATATAGTCTTCTTCAGACGGATCTGTTCCTAAAAGATCCTCAAAGCTCTTAATCGTCTCTTTAGCAAGCTTCTTCTCGCTTGTAACTATCGCAGCTACTTTAGTATATAATCCCTGAAGATATGAACGTATATTTTCATACGCTTTTGAATTGTAATCTGTTAATTCGCCACTAATATCCCAGCCTTTGGATTCCAAATGTCTTAGTGAATTACACAATTCATAAGTTCTGTAAAACTGAACCTTTCCAGATACAGTATCACCGACAATTCCCATTATTGTGTTGCTTCCAGAAACAAGAGAATTTCTTACTGTGCCACGCATGGATGCCTGATTTGTAAGATAAGTCAGCACATCTTTCCATTCCTTGTTCGTTCTTTCCAAAGTATTCTTGCTGCTATTTTCAAGCATTATCTGATGAAGCAATTGTTCTTCAGACATTCCCTCAAAACTGATTCCATTTATCAAGCCTTGAATATATTCTGCCGCCACACACCATGTAATTACCGGATGCTCCTTTTCTCCGACGCTATCTCCAAAAAGATTATCAATAAAGGTCTGTTTATTCTTCTCAACCCAATTGATCAACACCATTTGATAATATGGTGCATTTTCAAATTCCCAGTTCTTATAATAATCGAACAGAGATAATCCCATAAGAATAGTTCTTGCTTCTGAATCTCTTTTCAGGATTACTACAGCCTTATTCTGATTAGTATCAAGCTTTGAATCCTCAATATCGACAAAACTACCGTTTCTTAGCCTTTGTGTTACAAAATCTCCCGGAAGTCCTTCGTCCTGCCAAGCAATGGATTGAACAACAAAGCTCCCAACCCATTTATTATAGTCGGACGAATACTCCAAGATCTTCTTTTCTTCAAACCAGCTCTCTATATCCTCTTTCTTTCTATTCAGAGCTATTTCTTTTTGAGATTGAGCAGGTTTCACTTGTTCATTTCCCGCCGCAGGAGCCTGAGGTTTCTTTGGAGGCGTTACAGAAGAACCACCTTCCACTCCCTTAAATGCACCTAATCCAATCGATGCAAGGAACTCTTCCCTAACTCCACCTACCATATTCTCTCTGGCTTCTGTTGTCTCATCCCCCCATATACTAAACAATACCTTCAAGCGCTGCTTATCTGAATCTGAGAAATCAGTATTTTCAACGCTATCTGCGTATGGCGGTTGAAGAGTAACAGCGGAAATATACGTAGGAATCTCAGGGAATCTCCAATTATCCCCATATTCCATTCCATCCGCAAAATGTGCGAAGAAATGCTGGATTACATATGTCAGGTAATATCTCGGACTCTTATGCTTCAATTTGTTATAAAGAGAAATCAGGCTCTTTTTATTGAACGGATAGAGTGTGTACTGCTTTTTATTGATTTCTACAAAATCCCATTCTATATCAGGCTTATAAGCCGGATCAGGCAAAGAGCCATTCTCCGTGTTCCCATCATACCAATCCTTTACAGTATCTCTTGAACAGTAAATAGCGTTAAGATACCTTGCAGCAAGTTCCAAAAGGAACTCATCATCTCCAAATGATTGTTCTGTTACTTTAATCTGCTTTGTTACCCTATCCTTGAAGTTATCTCTAAACGAATCGTAATATCCGTCCGTTATTCCAATGACGGATGTAACTCGGCATAAATCGCTATACTCACCGCCATTCTCAACTGCAAGAGCCGTGATCAACTCACTTTCAACTATGCTGAAAGATGTAAAATCTTCGATAAAGATTGTAAGATTCTTACCTTCCTTGCATAATGACTTTCTCAAATTAACAAATAGATCTCTTGCATTTTCGCTGGTGATATTTGCGCAACTCTGCATAACGCCAGACGTAAAATGATTAAGGTATGAAACAAGCTTAGCAATAGCATCCTCATCGTCCCTTAAATCATATAAATAATAATTCCTTACTTCTTCAGCCGCATCCTTTTTTATCATATTGGCTACGTTCCGAGGAAATGCAAAGTCTTCCTTATCGAAGATTGTTTCCGTAGAATCCGTAACCATAGTTTTAGCTCCGGATGTAATCATCTGATAACATCTATCGACCGGACCGCCCGCTCTCATCAAATATTCTTGCACACGTGAATCGTAAAGAAACGCTGCTATATTTTTACACGCAATCTGTTTATATACAGAATTTGACGCATCTGTAGCAACACGCTTTACATATTCACTGTATATAGATGTTTTGAATTCAGATTCGCTTTGCGACTCGGCCGCATCACAAAACTTTGTAAATTTCTCACGTAATTCTTTATCCTGTACCAGTCCTTCGTCAAGCATCTGCTGGACAGCACCTCGAACGGTATTACCTAACCGGCGCAAGAAAATTACTTTTTCTTTGTCTCCGTCATAGTTATCTTTATCATTTATAAAACGATTATGGAGCCAGCATATCAGATGAGATTTTCCCGTACCGTTCATACCACGGACTATAATCATTTGATGTTTATTAGCCTTATTAACTATGTATTTGTCATAAATCTGCTCTTCAGTCAGATTTATCGGTTTGGAATCTGTGTCTCCGAACTCAATAAATTCAAGTTCTCTAAAAGGGACATGGGTCGCCATGAAGTATTCATTGTCAACCGCAGTGCCATCTTTTTTGATGACATATTGATCCATACGATCAGAACAATCAATCCAATTCATCAGTCGCACCCCCTGATTATGATTTCAGAAAAGTCATTAAGTTCAACCCCGTTGAGCTGATATAATGAGGTTCTGACAGCATCTCTTGTTGAAACAAGTTCTATTACACCCTCATTGTTTAATACTCTTAATCCGTTTGAAACAGCCAACGGCAATAATGCCTCAGTACATGCCGAAGCCGCTTCCGGTATATTTTCCTTAATCCAACCTACAAACTGAGTACATGACATCTTTGTATCTTTGGGTATATCTAACAATGCATCCTCTATCCTTGTTTTCATATTAGGAATCAGAGTCTTATTGTACTGGTAAGCAAACCCTAAATACCGCATCCAAAATCTCCATCCCAAAATATCATTCTCAGTTACAGAAGGAACGCCTGTTTTTGCTGCCGTAGCTGCAAGATCATCAAATCTGTTAATCTTCAACACTTCATCAGAATTCTTTATAAACCATTCTGTAAGTTTGAAAAAGGTAGTCTTTTTATTCTTGAACGCAACAGAAGAAACCAGTCTCCGAAACTCTTGGGCAGTATCCAAATACTTCTCATCTATTACAAGTTCATACCTGTCTTTACTCTTCTTAATAAAGCCAAGCTCTTCAGCAGAATCAATAGAAGATCTGATTGCTTCATCATTTAAATCAGCATCTTCATTCAACGCACATTCCTTGTAGATATCCTGATTTGTATATGACCCTTGGCTTATCAACCGGCAAACAGCCAGCACACGTTCAGGTGTAGGCCCCGGTCTCATATTATCGTTTTCCTTGAACACGCGAATACCTCCTTAAATGGTCTCCAAATTACAGGTCCTGCAATTGAGAAAATCATGAATCGTTTTATTCCTACTCAGAATCATAGTATCTATCTTGCAGCACCAGATTTTTCTATAATGCTCAATACCATTCTTATTGGCCGCCTCAAAAATCAGGTTATTACTATTACCATTGTCCGATAGAATAATGAACAATCCATTTCTCATAATCCATGCAACTTTAGATGCTACCGCCATAAACTCACTGTGTGAGAAAAACAAACACCCTACCTCTCTTGTCGGTTCACATCCATCCGGATAAATCACACAGGAAACATTCAGTTTCTTTGCTTTTTCTCCTATCAGATCTATATCTAAATCACGATAATCATTTATAGGAACAAGCAAATCCGTAAGAGGACCCATGTGTCTTTTGAGAAGTCTTGATGGCTCCGACACCTCACAATCAACTTCAGATTCCAGTCTTATTCTTATACTGTCTTCTATTGCAGAAGTTCTTCCTTCATGCGCTGGGCATCCGCTGCATATTGGTCTTGCAAGCGGAAACAAAGAAACAAACTGCCTTCCCCAACATTTAGCCTTTGGATGGTGTACAATGTCAGCCATCTTGTGATATCCACTTACTCGCATATCATATTCATTCTGACGATCTGAAGCTATCGTTTCTCCCAATCTATCTTTATCATAGAGTAGAGCAACATCAAGCATTTTGAACGTAAAGAAATACGTTTTCTGTTGAGCATCATAAGATGCATGAGTTATTCTGATATACCCTTTCCTATGAAGTAACAACAGTGTATTTGCATTCCAGAACATATTACGCATACCAGCATGTTGAGCTTCATCATCAGTAAAAGAGTTGGGCACTGTATTTAAGTCCGCTACAATTATATCGCCTTCAATCAGCGTTCTCTGATCTTTTAAAATACTATCTAAACGGATCAATAAATTCTCTTTCTTCAAAATACTCTTATTTACCAATCCAAAAGCTACAGATAAATCATTTCTACCGTCATCTTTTGATGTAAACATCGCCGTAATGCTTAACGACGGCAGGCCATCACGACCACCTCTTCCAACTTCCTGATAAAATCTACTAAGGTTTTCTGGAACGCATGCATGAACAATAGTTCTTACATTGCTCTTGTCAACGCCCATACCAAACGCAGATGTGGCAATCATTACATCAAATTCATTAGCTTTCCATTTTTCAAGCAGTAATTCCCTATCTGTGTCCGAAGTATCTCCCGTATATGAGAAAACATTAGTGAATCCCATACTTCTAAGTTTTTTACAATACTTATTAGCTATATCCGGTTCAATCACGTATACGATCAAAGGTTTGGGCATATACTTAATCATCTCTATTACTGCATTTACCCTTTCATCGTAGTTCCTGTATTCTTTTATTATGTATCTCGGTTCCGGCCTTAACGCATCGCATCTATACTGTATATTATTACCGTCGCTACCAAATAGCGAAAACAACACATCAACTACATCATCCGATAATGTAGCAGAAAGCAGATATGTTCTGATATGCTTCCTTGAAGCCTCTTGCAGTTCATTCAGTATTACTGAAAAAATCTGAAAATCCGGTCTAAAATGTACACCCCAGTCAGGAACTATATGCGCTTCATCAATTACAATATTATGCAGATATCCATCCTTTGCTGCTTCTCTTATTGCATTATTAAGATATAAACTCTTAATTACTGCTTCAGGGGATGTAAATATCAATCTTGCTGTTTTATTTTTAATCCCCGATATAATGACACTATTATCCGAGTCTCCACGATAGCAGAAAACACTATCGCAAACCACTTTATCCGTAATACAGCTCTTTGCTTGTAAACACTGGTCTTTTGCAAGAGAAACTGTAGGAACTATTACCAATGTCAGTTTCGCCTCGGTAGCTGCTAAAAGCTGAGTTACCAGACTCTTACCACCACCTGTGGGAAGCGAAATCATCAGGGTATAATTATCAGGCAAATTTATGGCACTATGTACAGCTACTTTCTGCTCTAAAGAGCGATATTTTTTAAACTTCGTAAACTTGTAGATGTAATCATCTCCTAATGAAGTCCGATTGCTTTGCATCCCCGCCTCTGATAGTGAGTAGACTTCTTCTATGTATATCTTGTGTTCTTTCAAATCCTCCGGAATTATAACAGTTGCATCAACAGCACCATCGCTTGCGACGAACAAGCCTATTTTGCTTCCGTCGCGTCGTACAGCATCCTGAATAAGCCTTGGAAACCGAACTCTTCCCACATAAAGGACAAAATCTCTCAGGAATAGCATCAAATCATTTCCATTTATTTTTCCAGTATTGTACTGACGATACCGGATAAAATAGGTCAAACATAATACTGCCTTTTCATATTCTTTTACTTTTCCAGACAGCAATAAAACATCCGCCTGTTGTCTTATAAGCTCTGATGCCTTAGAGGTATCTATATCACCTTCTATGCATTTCAGAAATATTTCCATATAATCCATCGTTCTACCGCCTCGATAAAAACATTAAGGATATCGAATCTAACGAAATCACCGGATTGGACAAAGCATAATATACAGCCTCATACTGGGATTTGATTGATTTAAGATTATCCATATCTTTTCCCAAATATATGTATTCAGATTCATATCCGCTAACGATACGATCTATTTCTCGTTTGGCTCCACTCAAATCCGCCAATTCGATAGCTTTCTTCTTTGCCTTATCCCTTGATATTCTTCCAGCTTTTCGCACAGTTTCCTGCCACTCACTCTCAGGGTATGCTTCCATAAATCTTTCTAATGGAGACATCTCTCCCCTTTTACCTGAGCGTTGTCCAATATGATCAGCATTTTGGACATTTCTTTTTTCAAAAATATAATCTATAAGCTCTTCATCAGGCACATTGTCTCCTTTGCGTATAGAAACAAATACAATTACCTGTTTCATCGGCAAATACATCCTAAACTGAGACAAGAGCTGAATCGGTATTCCGTTATCATAAAGATAATTTATTTTGGGTTCTACATTGTATACGCAAGCAAAGCCGGTAAAATTAAACGGAGCCATATTTGCAAACACACAGCAACGTCCTCTACCGCTATCTACTGCATTTCCAATAATACTATCAAAAACCGGATCTCCCGGTGCGTAAAACAACAGATCCTCTCTTTTGATTGCCGTAGAACGGTCAAATGTTCCCAGTATCCTACCCTCTTTTCTTACAATAGGCGTATCATCGTATAATGCCCAATCCGGCGGAATAAAGAGCGACTGTATCGCAGACCTTTCCTTAAACATAGATGCTGCAAACTGAACCACCCCTGCTTTTGATATTGAGCTGCCCAGACCAACCTGAGTAGCCCATCCAAGCATGGATGATTGAAAAAGGTCGCTTTCACCACCGCTGTATGTTGATAACATCTGCTTAACTGCTAACGAAAGAGGTCTATAGATAACACTACCCGAATCATATAATTGCTCTTCCTCAACAGCATCGCGTGTTTCTTCCGTCATATCTATAATTTCTGACAGAGCATTTTCCAATCCCGTATGCACATCTTCAAATATTGCATCCGATATTCTCTCATTAAGTTCAGCAGTAATAATTTCAAGTCCACTTAAAGATCTTGTAAAAAGATTTAATCCCTCACTCCATATGCGGAATAACTGTTCCTCAATCGTTCCATTCCCATAAAACACCACAGAATTCACCTGCATATGATCTTTATCTCTACCTAACCTATCCAATCTACCGATTCGTTGTTCAATTGCATTGGCCGTCCACGGTAAATCAACATGAATTACCCAGTCCGCATTTTGGAAGTTTCGTCCTTCACCGCCTGTTGCATCGCAAAGAATAACTCTACACTCTTCGTTATTCTGGAAGTCATAAACGCTGTCTTCTAACTCTTCCCTAAGCATATTAGCTGTGAAGCAGACAGCATTAATATCTCTCTTTTCCAGCAGCTCGCCTAATTTCCAAAGTGTCGCAGGAAACTCCGAAAATACCACAACCTTTCCGTTATTATCCTTGGTGATCCTTACTTCCTGCTCTATAAAATCAATCACATGAAGCAATCTACCCTTTATATCATCGGGATTCTCATCAAGCAGGTACTCTGCCTGGTTAATTTCATCATCCCCCTGAGTAATCCATAGCCCAAGATTTGCAAGCAGATCCTGATCATCTATGCCCAATTCATCTACAACATCTTTTAATGCCCATGGAGAACTAAACATAGCCTGAAGGAGCAAATACACTTCATTAGCGTTTATGCTATCTTCCTCTATTTTACTTGAAATATATTCAAGAAGAGCATAATATACATTCCGCTCGGAATAGTTATCATCCGCATTCTTTACATCATAACCATTCTCATAGATTTCCCTTTTCCCCAACGCCTCATTTATATAATCACGCCGGTTTCTAATCACATTTCTCTCGATCCGATAATTTTCTGATATATACGACAACGCCTGTTCTGCGTATTTCTGTCCGCCGTCGTCATCAGAAATGTTTATATTATCAATTATCTTACTAAGATGCGTGTCATCCAATTCTTCAGCAAGCTCAGCAAGCTTTTCCAGAGTATCCTCCTTGTAATCCTCGTATTGGTTCATATGAGCCAACATCGCATTAACGCGCCGTTGTATCTTCTTCTGTTTTGTCAGAATGGATCCGAACTCTTTAACCGTCATGCGGCAATACTGATCAGGCTGCAATAAAGACAACAGTTTCAGATATTCTTCTTTACGATCCTGTATAGGCGTTGCACTCAAAAACAGGGCATTTGGTACCCTTTTGCTAAGTTGAAGAACCAATTCGTATTTCTCATCCTGTGATAAAAGCCTGTGAGTTTCATCCACAAGTAGCATATCCCACTTTCCTGCCATAGCATCACAGTACTCATCCAAGTCTTCGAGTGAAAGTATCAGATGCTTTGCATATGAAGCCATTGCATCACCGATCGATGCATTTATATTAAACTTATACTTCAACTCATTTGACCATTGCTGTGCTAATGTAGCCGGAACAATATATAAAACCCTTAAATTCTGTTTTTCCGACGATAATATCTTGATAATCGAAGCAGCTTCTATGGTCTTTCCAAGTCCTACTTCATCAGCCAACATATACCGAATGGGTCTTGATTCAAACGCCCTTACAATGGTGCTTATTTGGTGTGCCATCAAGTATGTCCTGCACCCGGCGAGTTCCTTAAAACCATACACAGTATTATTGACCATGTGCATATTGTTACTTACATGGAGCCTGTTTGCATACCATGTAGGATTCTGAAACTCGTACTGCATCATCTGCTTTAATGGCTGATAGTCTGATGCAGAATACTCTATTTCCAACTCATCCTCGAAATAGGAATTAATCTCCCCGTTGGAAAGCATAACGTAATATTCGTACATTGCATCTTCTGTTTGTTCAATCCTTCTGGAAAGGATCTTGCCCCTTCCGTCAGGGGTAACAACAGGAGCATCTTTTGCCGCGCCACATCTCTTGACCTTGTCAATAGCAAACTTACCCCTCTCAAAGGCATGCGCATAAAACCTCTTACTGTCCTTCAGGTCATATAACTTTACATTTACTTCACCCGAAAGATCATTTATCGAGGTAATCTTTCCCAACATAAAGTTACGCGGAAAGTAATTATCATTCTCTTCAAATACAATTGGGCATCTCACATATTGTCCGACTTTCATGCGATAACCTCCAAATGCAACCATAAGTCCAGCGGATTAGCTTATATCTGCAAAGTAATCCTCATCTATTTTGTAAACGATGTACTCTTTTATTCTTTCAAGTCCTACGCTATGCTTTATCATTAACTCAACAAGGTAATCTCCATCAATCAACCTAATATGTTTTCTGCTTTCCGCATTAGCAAAATCCAGTGCTTCTTTCGTGAACTTTGATGTTGTAATGAAAACCCCTTTCTCGGCCTTTTGCATTGCTCCAATAAAGCGTTGAATCTCAGGTCTTCCAACACTATTTCCCTCGTTATACCGTTTTGCTTGGATGTAAATCAGATTCAATCCAAGTTTATCCTCACTGATTATTCCATCAATTCCACCGTCATGAGACTTCCCTATTACTTGACCAGATTTATCATCGCATCCATACCCCATAGCAAGCAACAAATCCACTACCAGTTTTTCAAAAAAACTAGGATGGCATTCCCTTACTTTTTCAAGCAAGGAATGCTTAAGATCCCCCAAGTATCTGTGGTATGCTTGTACCATTTTTTCTTCTGGTAATAACTCATCTTCTATGTCTAAAACATATTGCAGATTACCTGGTTCATCAGAATCCTTATCTTTAATAGGAGATGGATTCATATCATCGACCAAACCATAGTAATTTGTATTACGATCTGTACGAATAATCTTAAAGAACTTTACCGGCGATGCAGACGGAAACTCCAAATCTTCACAGTGTCTTCTTATTTCGCTATGAACTACCGCTTGTGGCGACTTTGCGCCAAATTCATATAGCTTTTTTTCTTCAATCTGTGAATGGATTTCTAAATAAGTTAATCCATCTTTTTCATCTTTCAAAACTTCCTTTATTGCATCGCATATTGTTTTCTTCTTCATATCGCACACCACCTCTATTTGTTCTCTGCCGCATAGGATTCTAAGCATATCCCTTTATTAGGACAGAAAACGCACCAACTTCCTGCCCGTGCCATATTCTCATCAGTATCGTTCAAATACTGTAACGTAGCTTCGATCAATTCTTTCTTTTCATAAGCCGGTATATCATGCAGTCCGTAAATCTTCTTTCCTTCTTCCCACTTCGTTATATTTTCAAATGCCTTGTACGGATGTGCTTCTGGATAGTCTTGACCATTTTCAGCAAACAACGCATTTCCAAAGTTTTCTCTTAACTGCATATGTGTAGGCTCATACTTGCGAACCTTAGTCTCTCCTTCACGAAATACGCTGTGGATCACATAGTTTTCCGCTCTTCTTTCAAGATCAAGAATCTCCGTTTCTCTAAAGAACGGGAAATATGGTTCCATTTTCTTTGATTCCGCCCTTACTACTGACGATAGCACTCTTGAGGCATCGCTCATCGGCTTGTTAACAAGCTGCTGCCATACATTTATTATCAGCAAATTCTCATACAGCTTCTGGAACAAGAATGTTCCAGAAAATATAGGCTGTGGATTTAACACAAAGTCAAACAAATATCTGTATGGACACAAGAACATATCCGCCATTTGCTCTCGGATATAAGTCATTGAACTAACCGGTTTTGTTTTGACCACAGTAGAAATCTTGCAGTCATCCATCCTTTCCCCAGCAGGACCATCAGCTTTTTCAACGCCAATGAGTTTTAGCATCTCATACAGGTCTGTCGTATTATCTCCGTATCTCTTCACGAAACTGATCTTCGATTCGCATTGATTGAAATATAATCCGTAGAACAACGCATATCTCAGGAAATTACTCTTTTCTCCCAAAGCAGCATAGTATACTTGAAACGGCAGCTCTTTAGGATTATATGCTCTTTCAATGAACATCTCCGATAAAGGCCACGGCAACAGTTCATCAATATCTTTATTCATGTCCGCATCGGATACGCATGCGAAATGATATACTTTCTTGAATCCAGGCTTGTTTTGCGCCTTACTGTTTAATACATCACCATCTATCTGTTCGAAATTCTTTACAAACCAATCTGATGCCGGTTCTTCCTTTTGCTTCAAGAAGAAATATAATCCTTTACGAAGATCTTCAAATGTACCCTCATCTTCATCCTCTTTTTTCTTCATCTGGATTATATCCAGTTTGGTGAGAAGCTGAGTTATGAGTGTTTTTTCTTCTTCGCTAACCAAAGTGTCTTGTCTCTCTCTTACAAATTCCTCCAACCGTTCAAAGTGCTTTTTGAAATTTATTTTGTCTCCGGCGGTTTCAGTAAACAGTTTCTTCGCTATTTCGTTAATCTCACATATAGCCTTATAAAGATTATCAAAGTCCTTTGCTGTAATCTTATATGTGTTGTATATGTTCATTGCCCTAAGTGAAAAAGCAATCGAACCTTGCTTTGAATTGGATACTTGGGAATACGCATTCTTATACTTTTTCCCAATAATCCTATCAAAATCCTCAACTGTCTCAATATGTTCAAATAGTGGTTGAACATTCATCAATGTTTTAAGCAGAGCCTCCGCACTGTATTTTGAAAGAATACCAGAGTTTACGCATTCCCTCAATGATCCGTAGTCCAGCTCAAGACTTTGGGTATCTGGATTCCACATGGCATAAAGCGCAGCGAAAAACTGCCCTACCGGATAAACAAGAAAATGTCTGTTTCTGGCGTACTCAGGATGATACACTTGAAGCAGATCATCAACATCCTTATTCGCTGTATATACAACTTCCTGCATTCTCCTTAAAACCGCTGCTGTTCCGGCTTTCTTCTTAAACGGCTTTTCGTACAGCGATGTTGTATCGCTCATGCTTGCTTCAGCTTCCATGAACTCATCGGAAATATATCCTGCATACTCCGAAACATTATCAAATTCCTGAACCCTGACATCTTTGTACAGATCATAGTTATCTCGCATCCTTTTATCAGTACGAGATACTGTATCTTCGCATAATAATCCAAGATTACTTGCTATAGCATTTCCGGGTCTCTTGAACTGACCTACCGGAACATATGAACCAACATTCCTGTCATGATGCACCGGTGCGTTAAACTGCTGGTAAATGTAGCTCCATGACGAATAAACTTCTTTATATTCGGGAACGTAATTGTGTACAAAAATAACCTCCACGCCTAACTTATCCAAGTGGGTAATAAATCGCAATTGAAGAGGTGTGAACTGATGTATTCCATGAATAACAACGTGTTTACCATCCCAATGATTTGTGCTTTCAATCATACGATTCAGCAGCTTCTCTTCCTGTTCCCAAAGCTTACTGTCATCAGTATCCATAGGCTCATTTCTTATGGTTTCTTTTTCTGCCTTTTCATCCTCTGCCTGTTTCTTAAATAAAGATATAATCTCCGGCAAATTAGGCAGTTGAGGCAGTTTAAATAGGCTCTCATTCTCGGTCATCTTCAGCATATACGCAAACAGCCTGTGTTCCATACTCAGACCATCTGTTTTTAGCGATGAAGAGTCAATGCCAAGTTCAATAAACAACCGTAACGAGTCAAGCATTTCATCTTTATTGTGAGTCAATGCAATATAAAGATCATCGGACAGCTTCTTTTTCTGATTCCATCTTCGATATACCGCACTCAGCTCGCTGTATTGAAGGATTCGCACTCCGATGTCATTAGTCCATGTCCTAAAGATTTTTTCGTTCACAATATCATCAAGAGGACATATCAAAGATTCTATATCCTCTCTCATTACACTTATAAGACCATTTACCAATGTTCTGGATGCACACAGCTGAGGATAATCTTTAATATGATCAACGTTGCCATTCCAAAAGTCTGTCTCTCTTATCCTATATGGGTCTGCATAAGTATAGATTTTATAAGCCATTATTCTCATCCTCCCATATAAGATTTTGCCAGCATTTACTATTCTTTCCGCTCAGTGCTATCCACGAAAAGGTTCTGATAGCTCTCGTCATTGCAACATATAAGATACGGGTCTCTTCTCTCATACGTTCACTTTTTTCCATGCTTTCATCAAAATAATCGTTCTGGTATCTGTCATCGTCGGTCTTAATCTGGTATCCGACCTTTATTCCAGATTCATTCACAACAGAAACATTAATATCAGACCGTTTCATAATATTGATTGCAGCTGAACAGTAAGGTAAAATAACCGAGCCATATTCCAGCCCCTTTGATTTATGTACGGTCACACACTTAATGACATATTCCTGTCCTTTTACATCTGGAAGGCGACTATCCACATTTTTTACGCTGACTATGTTAGCTGTTAATATATCCACAAGAGAATTAATAGACAATGAATCCATGTTTGCTGTCTTAATCAATTCTTCAAAAAGCATATCTACATTCAGCCGATAGTTGTCCTGCTTCCATTTGCTATCCTGTCCATAATTTACCCATGGCTTCAAGATGCTATATATTTTCCTCATCACCTGAAGAACAGGCATCACTCTCAAAGCTCGGATGATATTATTCCAGTCTTTCCACCGATCACCCTCCGCAACAGACAATTCTCTATTTATCATCATCTGTAACTCTTTTGCTTGAGAAGTATCTTGACTCTTTGATTTCTTCCAACCGGACTTTTTATCGTTCTCTCGAATCTGATACATTCTTGATTTACTCATTCCGCCACCTATAAAATTGGATGAAACGAAGGTGAAGAGATAATCTGATTCATCATAATGTAAGAGTGCATTCGCCAAAGTAAGCATATCAAGAGCAGGTGCTGACATATACAAATCACCACCGGTATTTGTAAGCACTTCAAAGCCCATCCTTTTTCCTACCTGCTTAATAGATTCAGCTTGCCAATTTTCTCTTACAAGAATAGCTATTTCTTTATCCTTATCTGACAAAGCTATTCCTTGTTCTTCTAGGCTCTTGATCCTTTTTATTATTCTTCTTACTTCTTCAAATACCGCCGGAATCCTCTCTTCCTCAGCAGCAATCAAAATCTTTTTATAAAACTCAGATTGGTTTATACCCCGATTGTAATCACGAGTACCAATCAATCTATCCGTATTGGAGCCTGTTCCATTTTCCTTATATATCAGTAATGGTTCACCACCCTCAGTTCTATTTCCCAAATCAGAGAATGTTGAGTGAAATACATCTAACAACTGAGCGTCTGTTCTATAATTCTTATAAAGAGAATATGTTTGCCATTCAGGATTATGATCTGCTCCAAGTTGTTTGAATGCATTTTCCTTGGCACCTCTAAATCTGTAAATGCATTGTTTTACATCTCCTACTACAAACAGCTTATACTGTAGCAATTTTGCGATCTGTGAAATTGCATCAATCTGTACATCATCAGTATCCTGAAACTCATCGACAAACATATACTGCGGTCTTCCAGTCTGCATTTTAATCAGTCTTTCGACATTTTCCTTCTTTTCAATGCATAACTGTAGCGTGGACATCATATTATTCAGATGAATTTTGTTCTGCTTCTTTAAATATGCGTCCAATTCCATCTCAACTTTAGGGATGATATCCTGTATGAGCTTATGGAACTCTCCATCAGTTCCACCGGAAATCATCTCTCCAAAATTATCGGCCTTCAACTGGCTCACATCTATACTCTGATTGTGAAGCCGCGTAAGAATGTTCAGTATATCTTTGTTAATCAGATAAACCGGCATCCCCAGTTTCTTGACATATGAATCTCCATATTCCTTCTGCTTTTGAGATATATACTGGTCAACCAAATCTGCAATAATCTGTTTTGTCTTAAAGTCACCGGAAGTAACTGATACATCGGTTCCATATCCCAATTCAAGCCCCAGAACAGATATGATCTTCTTCGTATAAGAGTGAATTGTGCTTATCTGCATACCCTCTATCTGATTGATAAAGGCAAGACAGTCACCATCTCCCGTAAGCAGATAGTAGTTATTGAAATGCTGCTTAATCTTATCCTCCATCTGATTAGCGGCATCATCAGTAAATGTGATCATTACAATTCTTTTTGCCATTTCTTTCATGGAACAGTTTTGGATATGACATATGTATGCGATCCTTGAAATCATCGTAAAGGTCTTTCCTGTTCCGGCACCCGCCTTGACGATAATATTCTTAGTAGAATCTGCATGTTCAATCTTGTACTGTTCAAGGTTGAAATTGCACACTTTGTCAATTTGCTCCATTACCCCCAACTGTTTCTCGGATATGTTTTTTCCGTCTTTAATTACAAATAACGATTCACCCATATCCAACGGAGACACTGAATATGCCACGCAGTTAAACACTTGGAATGTTGTTGCCCCGGAAGTCTTCTTTCCCTTGTTCTTGCCTTCGAGGTTGATTTTCAGATTCAAGCCGTCGGCAATAAGTCCTTTTTCAATGATAATGCCCTTAATTGCTTCAGCTATTATCTCCAAATCCCCCTGATCTTCTGTTACGACATAAAGCTTTGTTCCTACACCGTATGCCTCTGACAGCCTGTTCTTAATGTTATTATTCATGTCAGCGTGAGGAATATACGCAAACAAAGAATACGCCGACTTAATAGGGCTTTCCGTATCCTTTACCAAGTCTGTGTTTTCTATTGTTGTATCCTCAATATTCAAATCCGTTTCGAATATTTGTCTAACCCTGTACATTAACTCTGGGGTAAAATCTGCACAATGGCTTAATGCGCCCTTATGGTTTTTGATTCCAAGATTCATCTTTTCATAGAAAGCTTGCTTAGAATCAAGATCTTCTCTCAGTATCGTAGATTCATATTCACAGACTGCTTCAATGCCTTTGCTGTCATAGTCACCTTTTGAGAGATTGGGAAAAGCCACCATATCATAGACTAATGGTGTTTTTCCTGTCTTCTGGCGGATTTTGCTACGCATCTTATATACATAACCTCTTGCCTGAGAAGTGGGATTTTCTGTACTCTCACCCTCTTCGCCAGTTTCTGCATCTTTTGTCTTTATCACAATGAAATCGCCGTTTTTTACTTCCTTTATCGTGTCCGATTTCCATGCCTTAACTTCAAAAATGATGATACCGATTTTAGGTGCAAGAAGGCATACATCAAATTGAGCGCCAAATATAGGACGATTCCTGTATATCACAAAAGAATCATCAAAGTATTCCATCATTTTTTTAATCAAATAATCCTCTCCCCAGTTGTCACTCTGGAGATCGGATCCAATAAACTTTGCCATACTTAAGTCTCTCCTTGAAAGGGTTCTCATTATTTTTCATCCGGAAGAATTTCTACCTCATAGTCAATTTTACAATCCAATGTATTGCAAATCTTCGCCATAACCTCCATGGCCACATTCTCATTATTACCCAGCTTAGTCATAATACTGTTACCTCTTCCATCATATGTACTGAGCCACACTCAATAACGCCTGTCTAAAACTTATACTATATTACAGCATAACACATTCTTCCAATTTTGGGTGTAAAATGTTGTGGTTTGGTTTTTTATCGCAGATATTGCAGTATGTTTTCTTTATTCTTTGTTTTATCAAGTTACTTTTTGTTTTATCAAGTTACTTTTTGTTTTATGTAGATTTTCTAGTTTTACTTTCTATTAAATTTCATATTCTTTCCGGATCATATCCCAGAAACCGGAACAATCTCCGATATGTTTTCATATAATGGTTTTGTTTATCTGTGATCAGTGTATAAGGAAAAATCTGCTCGCCATCCCGGCAGGAGCAGATTTCATCATCGATAATGACCATGTCCACCCCATCATCATAAAAGCGACTCACACCGCCATTCGGATAAGTCACTATCTCCCGGAGGACATAGTTCGGATATGCAATTAAGAATTGATCTTTTTCAGGAATAGATTCAGCCATCTTTCTTCCCTGTCCGGTCGTACATCTTCTGTCAGAAAGTTCCGCAGCTGCTGTAAACTCGTATGTTTTTTCAGCAGCTGCTCCAGTTTCTCTTCTGTGAAATCCAGAAAATATCTGCCGTTCCTTTCCCCCTCAAATACACCATACTTAAATGACATGTACAAAATGCCCTGCGGCTTCAGCGCCTTCTCGATGCGATATAACACTTCATCCAGTTCCCCATAGGATAAGTGCAGCAGCGATGAGCACGCACAGATACCGTCATACACTTCCGATGCATCCAGCTCTTGGAACAACTGGCATTTCACCGGAATCCCCGTGTACTCTGATGCCAATGCGCACAGTTCCGCGGAGCCGTCTATCGCGTCTACCCGATATCCATGCTCCAGGAAATATTTCGTATCCCTTCCGGAGCCGCAGCCCAGGTCCAGGATCTTCGCCCCTGCAGGAAGCCCTTCTATAAATTCATCCTGCACTACATGAAAATCTACATTACGCGTGTTCTCCACAAAATCGGCGGCATTTTGATCATAATATTGAATTGTCTGATTCTTTTTACTTTTTTCGCTCATTTAAAAGTATCATAGCATATTTTCAGGAATACTGCAATCTATGTAAAATTGCTCCTTCTATTATATATATGACAATATGCGACAGAATCTTACAAACTTTTTACCGAAGCAACGCGACCCGCGACCACGCACAGGACACTGGATGCAAGATTGCCGCTCAATTTGTAATCTTTCTAAACATGAATTTAGTAGTTCATAACTCTTTGAGACGTCACATTTGTCCTTATATCACACCATTCTGCCAATCCCTCTATATCAGCTACGTACATATGACCTGCATCACTATCATATATTTCTTCATCAATCCCTACATGTAATAAATTCGTATTTACATTATAGTTTATTGATATTAAATTTAAGATATCCTTGCTGCAATAATCTGGAAATCTTTTACTCGGTTCAATAGTATCTGCTACGCAGAGAATAAATAATAACGGATTGTCTCTGTATGATATGCGCTGGAATTTATCTGGTAACAAGCAATTCAGGGAATAATACTTATACATTTCCTTACAACAATCATTATCCTCCGCTTTGTACATATTATGTGCCGCAATACAATCTGCTATATAAGCAAATAGTTTAATTTGTTCAATGCAGAAATGGAGTCCTTGCTGATTATAAAACTCGTAAATATCTCCCCCAAAAAAATTCTCTGTTGTCATTTTCCTATACTCTTTAACATAATTAACAATCATTCTAGAGAAAAATTCATCTGCTCCTACAATTCCATGATCTAATTTACCCATCTTCCACAAACGATAATAAAAATAATTATTTTTTGTTTCTTTAGAATATCTTGGTTGCTTTATTATTGTGCCATTATTGTATTTTATAGTATCTTCCAATTTACCTGTTGCATTCCGATCGTAATATGCCACTTTGCTCCTAACTCCAAACGATGGATGGATGTATGCAATATCAATGCCATGGTCTTGATACCATATTTTCCTTGTAAGAAATTTCCAGAAATACATTGCTTTACAATTGTAATTATAATAATCCTTATGAGAAGGCAATTCTAAATACGCTTCGGAATAATTTTCATACACATATCCCAAATCATGTGCTAAACATAATAGATACCATATATACGAAAAAGGATAGCATAAAGATACTTCCGACCCAATCGCAATATCCTCATCTATTGTTCTCTGTAAAAAAGCTCCTATGAAAAAAACATTGACTGTATGTACATTTCTGATTTCCAAATGTTCATTCTGGGAATTTATCCAAGTATCTAGTGTATATAATTTAGAGCCTCTTTGAAAATAATTATATATAAAATCACTCGCGGCTCCTTCATTTTGAAAAACATCTTCAAACTTCATGTCATAATAATTCCAAAATCCTCTATGATTTTCCATTTCACTTCGTAATTGTTGATACAACGTCATCCTGTTTTCTCCTAAAATCATGTTTAGTTCATTTGCCAAAACCGTTGCCAGACGCAAACATAATTCAACTTTCATCAACTGCAAGTATCCAAGCTTAAATACTTTTCACTCAGTAAGAGCTATTGTTCACTTACATTTACATCATATATATTATTTATGTAATACACAGTTTGTCCTTCTTTCTCTATAATTTTCTGTGCCTTCCGATTCAAATCTAATTTTCCATTCTTTATTTGTGTTTCTACAACTATATAACTATCTTGCGTTTCATATACAACCGCATACAACATCATATCCTCTTCATCTGTATTAGTAAGTTCTAATATTTTGTAATCCTCTCTATATTGTTCCGCTGTTTCAGCAATCCAATATGTATAACCAAAGCCAATAGCTAAAGTAATTGTAAAAGCAACTATAAGATCCTTAATCTGATTCTTCCTACTAATATTTTGTTTTTGCGTTCTTGCAATCTTTTCCTTTTTACGTTCTGAATGTACAAGATTTATTGCAAATGAATTTATTAATACTACCACGATAATATACAGTATTAAAACAGTTACTACTAACCCAGGTGTAAGTTGAGAATAAAGTTGCTCAACTGTAAAGTCATTGCTCACAAAAGCAATAAAAAAGAGTATTACTACTTCTATCGCTACAAATATAACAATATTTCGAACTTTTTTCTTTTTTGTTTTCAAAATCTTATAAAAAACATAGTTACTGAATATACCTATTGTTAAATAAGCTATCAATTGTATCGTTTGCAAAAATACACTGTCATTATTCATATCAATATAGCATTTATCTATTTTATAAACAGAAAATCTTCCTGCCATATAGGTATACCAAATGCCTTTGATGATCCATAAAGCCATAGAAAAAACAATCGCCACGCAGGCACTAAATTGCGAAAATTTTTCATTCCAATATTTCTTGCATATCTCATACATATAATGCGGCAGAGACTCTTCTAACGATTCATTTTTACTTAACGTTTCTGGTATAGAAATACCAATGTCTTTATTCAAGCGCTGTACATCGAGAGAACTATTATCCTCGTTTATATAATCATAATATTTTTCTAAACTATTGACCGCCTTAGGATTGTCACAAAAAATATCATATAATTTATTTATATTTTCTTGTTGTTCCGTTCCTTCTTCCTTCATTTTCATTTGAAGATATTCATCAATATATTTGGAATACTCCGGATTAATATTACTCAGATCACATTTATTCCAATTTTCCATAGAATATTTTAATATATAACATGAAAAAGCGTTGCATACGGTCTCCTCATACCAAGATAAAAACCGTTCTTTCTTCCACTGTCTTTTATACTCCTGTAATATGCAATAGCACATTTCATATGCTAATTGAAATATCATTTCATTCCACATACATGGTTCTTTCAAAGCTAATTTTATTTTTGCGGAGTCTGTTCCTAATTCCGTATCCACATGTTTCAATTCTGCATCGTTATAGATTATGCATTGCTTCCCGTACATTTTTTCTATACCAAATATTTCTTTATATACAGGCCATATGAAATCTATTATTCTACTAACATTATCGTCCGAAGTAACAAATAAATATCTTTCGTTTTCCACTAATTCATCCTCCCATGTCATACTATGTAATAACTTTTGATATGTGGAATTCGTCTTTCATAAATCACTATCCGACTTACCTAATTCCTCACAAATACGTTGAATTCTTCGACGTCCTATTTGTGGAAGAAAAACATATTTTCCAACAACATATCCAATACCAATCATTATGCTCATAACAACCAGCAATCGGGAACTGAAGTTTGTATAGTTTGATAAAATAAGAAAAAATATTGCAACACTTAAGAAATATGTGGCATTATATCTACTAATATTTGCATAATATTTATCAGGAAATTTCATTCTATATTTCATAGGGCATCCTTTAATGGTATTGTGCTGTTCTATATAATTCTGAGAATAGTCAAAAGATCCCCTAATTCTGTATAAACTACCATTGTGACCCTTTTCTATATCGCTATACACGGATAACATCTCCGCAAGACTATTGCTGTCAATGGCCTGGACTATCCTTTTTACGCCATAACATTCACAATAATATTCATATAATTGACAAACAGAGACTGTCATGAAAATAATGGTAGCGCACATACTAATTGTCGTTTTAGCATTAGTTATTGTCAAATAACTAAAAAATTGAGCTATAAAATCATATAGATCAGGGACCACGGTTAGAATATTGATTGCAAGCATCACATAACCAATAATAGCCAATGTATTATTCGTGGAAGCTACCTTATTACCAAATATGCATTTCAGAAAAATTTTAGTTTCTTTAGGGTCTGCAACAGAGCCATCATACGGCAGTAACTGAGCCATCTCCTTATAGTATTTATCCTTTTTGCGAAACCTTGTTTTCTGGTACTCCTCCAAATAGATTCTTCCCAGTCCCCGTAAGGCACTGGGCTTTTCATTCTCCGCAATAAATAATTTGTCATAATTTTCAGCATATTTTTGAGAATGGGGAACATAGTCAGCATAAATATATGCTATTATCATTACCAGGCCTCCAACTAACGCCCATTGCAAATTAATAATTTTTATGAAAAAAATAATTATCCCATAAACAATCGCACACGCCAACATTATCTTTATTCCAGAACGCAGTTCAGCACGCGCTTCTTCTAACTGACTATACTTAGCTGGCTTAATTTCCTCTATAACCTCTTGTTTTAATCTTCCTAAAAAATCCTTGTCCACATTATTTTCATGCGCCTTACCTATTATAATTAAAAAAATTTCTATCATAATTACGATTATGCCAAGAATTGTTTGACACTTTGCATCCAACTCGTTTATATTTGGAAGTATTACAATACACACGCTAACCACATTTGCAATAAGTATTATTAATTTCAAACAATATGTTTTAGAACTTATCATAACATTTCCCTGCCTTTGTATAATTTTATCAATATGCCTCTACTTAATATATGACAATAAATGACAAAATCTTACAAAAAACTTTAGGGTACTCTATTGTAGTTGCCACCAGTGGTCATCAAGTTTTCTACCAGTACTCCTCTCCCCAGTACCTCGCCAGCACGCTCTCCATATTTGCTCTGCCCACGGGGTTCGCGGTATGTATCTCCACGGGGTAAAAGGTCTCCCGCTCCACCAGCCAGTCCAGCAGTTTGATGGCATCGCCGCCCTGATTTGCAAAATCTCCCAGGTCATGGTCGAGATCCAGCACCTTGATCTCGATGCCGTTTCTCTCCGCCTCGCGGATCAGCGTCTTGGCTTCATTCACGGATCTGGCGCTCTCATATCCCCAGGGTGCCGGGCGGAGATCATCTAACCATATTTTCATTCTTTCTTCCTCCTCGGTATATCTCCATCAACATTTTGTAATACGAAAATGTACTTCCCATCAACATTTTGTAATTTTTCACTTCCACTCCTGCAGGCTGTCGATCTCGGTCCCACAATATTCACACACGCCTTTGGTCACATCAATATTGGCGTCGCATTTGGGGCATTTGATCACGTGGATCCCGCTGTCCAGGGTCATGACTCTGTCATTGTGGCTGAGGGAGAAGGTATCCTTCTGATATGCGGATGTGATCCGGCCACCTCGCAGATACACCAGTCTGACCTGTAACTCCACATCCACGCACAGTATGCCATTCTCCACATGCTCCTGCAGACCGGTATAGTCCATAATGTCGTAATCAATGACATCCGGCCGGGAATAGTAGCGTCTTCCGGCTTCGTAGTTCAGGTTATTATAGAACCGCTTTTTGTCGATGCCGGTGCCGGTCCAGAATTCCTGCTGCCGACGGTTCTGTTTTTCTTTGTATCGTCTGACAGGCCCCAATACCGCATAAGCATCGCACAGGTAGAAAAAGTAATAGAGGATCATAGCCAGGATTGTGCTGTAGATGAAAATCTTGCCCACATCATAGCCATTGAAGGTCCTGGAGGTATTTATGATCCACAGGCTGCATAGCAGGAATGATACGATGTAATCTACCACTCCCGTGACGATCCGGTAGACCGGGCTTTGCAATACCAGATCATAATGGTGCTTGCTGCCCAGCTCCTTGTCTGCGTAGTCAATGTTGGAGGCCGCATCACAGCAGGGACAGCCGTTCACAAATTCCTTTACTTTGCCGGTAAAGCCACAGTTTTCACAGGTATGCTGTGCCTCTTCATCCATTCCGGATACATAGGTATACTCCATGCGGGAATCGAAGATTTTCTCTGTATGGAGCAATTTCCCCTGCCGGAAATACTCTTTGCGGCAGCGGATACCACCGTGCACATCATCCTGACAGGTTCCGTCTGTGGACCGGTACCTCAGGGTGCCATCGACGATGTAAGTAGTCTTGATATTGACGCCGCTTTCTGTAAGCCTGCGCATTTGAAGTGTTTCGGATATGAATGCCATTGCTTTCGTGTCCTATCTGTTATTGTTGTTATTATTGTTGTTATTGTTATTATTGTTGTTGGAAGAGGAACCACCGCTGCTGCCAGAGCCTGAGGATGGTGTGTAATGAGGAAACACTTTGCATTCCGTCCGTGACAGCAGGATTCCGTCAATGCTGCTGTCGGTGCAGTTCGCCATGATCACCTTCTGGGTTTTTGCGGTATTCTGTCCGATGATGAGGGACAGATTCTGTCTGCCTCCCTTGATGAAAGCCTCCGGCTCCTGCTCCAGGAAATGATAGATCTCCCAAAGCTCCTCCTCTGTCACCTCATAATATTTTGTGAGTTCCACGCAACGCTTCATGCGGATCAGTTCTTCATAGGTCTGCGGTTCAAAATTCATGGAAAGCCTCCTTGTCATTCTTTTGCTCCAGTGTCAGATAATAAAATTCAATGTTCTGAAAGGGGAGATTGATGGCCTGTATATGGTAATAGGCATTATTTTCCTGCTTCCGGTAATGGCAGTCTCTCAGCTCCGTAGTGGTGCACAACAGATTGTTCGGGCTGCCCGTGGCATATTCCTTTGCATATTCGCGCAGGAGCCCGGAAATATCATATACATACCATTCTTCTTCGTTGTCCCCGGAATGGTCCAGCACCCCTTTATAAATCTGATGCGTGGCAATGTGACGCTGCTTTGTTCTCCCTTCATCACCGTAAGTCACGAGATCTCCGGACAACAGCATCAGGTACAATGCGTTGTTCTCCGGATAATCGCATTCTTCCTGCAACATATGCTTTTTCATACGCAGCTTTACCGTACTGATGGGTGTCAGATATAGGATCTCCCTGGACTTCCTAAGAATTTGGGAGATCAGCGGATATCTGTCTCCATCCACATCCAGTTCGAACACACCGCTGTCATAGATATATTGTAACTTCGCATCTTGTGCAATGATCTGTTCCAGTGCAGGATATTCTGCGGATGTCTTGGCAGGCAGATACTTTTCCGGCTCCTCGAGGCGCATCTTCGTCACATATTCATATGCAGTCTCGTCAGCAGAAGCATCCGGGGCATAGCCGCGGTCCCGGTACATCTGCTGTTGCAGCAGGCAGGTGTAGCTTTTGCCGGATCCATATACGTTTTTCACAAAAGGGCAGCCCGTTTTGCACAGATACAGGTAAGCGCACCTCGCACATTCCTCGGGAAACGGTTGTCTGTTATGGTTTTGGAAGATCTTCCGTGCAGCGGTTTTCAAAATGTTGTCCACCGTGTCACGATAGATATTACCGTAGTAAAAATCTTCGTTCTTCTGACCTCTGACACAGGAATAGATGTCTCCGTTACGCTCCAACAGGAAAAATTTCTCTCCGCAATTATCGCAGTTGGTGCAGTATTCCGGTCCGAACTCATCGAACCATGCACCGTTGACCCCGGCATCCAGATTGGTCCCGTCAAAAGCCTCGTGCATCCGCCGGTAAAAGATCAGCTGTTCCTCTTCACTCATGTGATGCAGCAGGCCACAGGAATTGTAGTCAAACCCTATCATGAAATTAAAATCATTCATATCTAGGCACGTGTTCCGGTCCAGGAATCTGATATCCTCGATGATCTGATCCAGCTGTTCAAAATGCTCCCGAAAGATCGTGGCAGATACTTTTTTCTTGTCAGGGATCTCCTCCAGCAGTCGGATATTATCCAGTATCCGTTCCAGTGTGCCCTCTCCGCCTTTAGTCACCCTGTATTTGTCATGCAGGGAAAGCGGCAGATCCAGGCTGCCCGATATGGACACGTTGAACTCACGGATGGTCTCGATATGTCTGTCCAGTCCGTACAGATTCGTCTTGATGTGGGGATGCCCCACCCGGAAGCCGGCATCCGTGATGAGTTCACGGTTTTTCTGATAGTAACTGCTGATATATTGGATCAGGTCGTGGAATTCCCGCTCCTGCAAAGTGGTCACCTCGCCGCCGTGCAGGGAAATATTAAAGGGTACCACATCCGCTTCACGGAATTTCGCGATGGCATATTGCAGGGTCTCCAGGCAATCTCCGCCCCGCAGGGTATCTACGGTGTGGTCCTCCAGATAACAGTACCGGCACTGCATGTTACATGCCATGGTCGGCACATATAACAAGTGAATAAATTTAGTATTCATAGTAATCGATCCTTACAGGTGTCTCCTTGAAAGCACGTTCATTGACAGATACGCCCCGGGGCAGTGTGATCTCCCGCAGAGAATCACAGCACCGGAAGGCAGAAGACCCGATCTGCTGCAGCTTGCTGTCCGGGGAGATCACCACCTCTTCCAGACTGGTATTTCCATAAAACGCGTGTCCGCCGATCCTGGTCACGTTATCCGGGATCTCTATGCGCAGCAGGCTGCTACATTCTTCAAAGGTGTTGCCACGGATCTCCGTCAGTCCCGCCGGAAGATTTACCTCCTCCAGACTGCTACAATGGTAAAAAGCTTCCCCGCCCAGATACGTCAGATTCTTCGGCAATGTGACACGTTCCAGACTTCTGCAGTTTTTAAATGCCTGTCCACGGATCTCCGTAATGCTGTCCGGCAGCGTTACTTCTGTTAAAAAGGGCATATTGGAAAAGGTGTTGCCGCGCAGGCCCACTACTTTCTCCCCCTGATAGGTATCGGGAATGGTCGCCGTAGTCATATTCGTCAGACCATAGACATAAAACCGCACATAATATCCGTCATCTGCCTGCTCATAGAAGATCCTGGGCTTACTGAACAACAGCAGCGAGCCTGCCACAGCCACCGCCATGAGAGCCCATTTTAACTTTTTGCTGTAATCCGGCACCATGGATGCCTTCACATTCATGACAATATTCGAGATTTTCTCCTGGGATCTGGATCTGATCTCCTTTTTTAAATATTTTATCAGCTGATAACGGCTGGTCAAAAAAGCATATACCACCAGGATGATAAGTCCGATCACATAGGTTTTCATCGGAAAATGAAAGAAAAACAGAGATATGTATACGAATAACAGAACCGCCAAAACGGCATTCAGTATGTTTTTTCTGCGCAGCATATCCTCTGGGATCAGATTCTGTTCTTCCGTGATCCCGGCACGCTGCATTTCACGTTTTATAAACCCTTCGACACAATCCTCCTCGGACATGGCAAACAGCGGATCAAAATCCTCTGCATGCACTATCCTGCCCGTTACCGTTTCGTCAGCTGCCGGTGCATGGATCACCGCCTCAGCTGCTGTCTGCACCTTTTCCTCCATAGATAAAGTCATTCCCATACCGTTATTTTCCCTTCTTTTCTACTGTGCATCGCACCTTTTTCGTCTCCAAAGGACTACGATACTCTTCCATTTTGCGATTCTATCGTTTAATATTCAGAGCTTAACAGGAAGTCATAAGCTCTGCCAAATCCACTAACAAAATACTGTCATCAGACCTCACTTCATTCAGAACAGCCTCTGTGAATCCGGATTTTGAGAAAAGTACATAGTAAGAATTCCTTCTGTTTATACGGAACGCATCCGCTTTTGCTTTCAGATCCTTTAATACAGAAATATCCAACTTCTCATTGCGCCACTTACACTCTCCGAAAAGATAATCCTTTCCGTCATTTGCAATTAAATCAATTTCCTCCTGACCGTGCGTTGCAGCATTGGTTCCCCACCATCTTCCGATAGAGGTATATAATATCGGCAGTTCTCCTCTCGCATTCTTCGAATTCAGATAATCCATGCAGACTTTTTCAAAAACCAGACCCATATAACTGCAATAATCCGGCTTAATTCGTTTTTCCCATACTACCTGCTGTGCTCCGGTTTCAATCAATGTTCTGTTGGTAAATACATATCGGTACCAGAATCGGAACATAAAGTCTGAGATGCCATAAATCGTTTTTCGGGATGATTCCTTTTCTCCAAATGGTGTTTCTTTATGAAGGATTCCAAGTTCGCACAATGTTTTAATATATTTCAGGCACTTGGCTGAGTCCTCGCCGATTTTTGTGGAAATCTCGTTTGCTTTGGTATATCCGCTTGCAATCGCTTCTATTATCGCACTGTATACCCCCGGTTCCTGCACTTCCTGACGCAATAGTAACAATGCCTCTTCATAAAGATAAGAAGTTACTTTCAGATAGGTTCTCTTAATATTTTCCTCAAAACTTTCCTTCTCATTTATTTGCTGCAAATATAATGGTGTTCCACCATATGCACCATACAGCATAAGCTTTTCTTCATCAGAAAAACCAGTCATAAACTTAGCACTTGTCTGATAAGTAAATGGCTTCATATGAAGCTGCGCAGTTCTTCTTCCAAAAAGAGGACTGTTAGAACCAAGTACTTCTTTTTCCATAAATCCCATATAGCTTCCGCTTAGTATTAAAAACATCTTTCCGCTTGTCAGTTTATGGTCAATCAGATGTTGAAATTCTGACAATAATGCCCTGTTTTTCTTCACAAGGTAAGGAAACTCATCGATAACCAGTACCAGTTTTTTGTTACCCTGCCTTTCATCAATGTAAGACAGCGCATTACTCCACGACGAAAATGGTTCCAAGTTGTTTTCCTCATAAAACTGAAATACAAGCGATGAGAATTTTTCAAGATTTAACTTATTATTGCTCTGCTCCGCCGAATAGAAAATTGCATCCTTATCCTTACAAAATTCATTCAGAAGAGTCGTCTTTCCTACACGTCTTCGACCATACAGTACGAATAGTTGAAATCTCTCTTGCAGATATAATTCCTCTAAGTCTGCAAGCTCTTTTTCTCTACCTATGAATACTTCCTGCATCGAGCTCCTCCATTGTTACTCAAAAGTAATTTACTTTAAAGTTAATTATGTGGTATTCTACCCATTTTGTCAATGGGATTCTACTATTTGCCGAAATTACATTATTAAAGCCCCATCAAACAGATTTCTCTATCCAATGGGGCTTCTATGTCATATTTTTGTAATTTTACAAATTTCCACAAATAAGGTACATCACGTTTTTAGTACAGCTTTGCACCTGCCGGGATTCTGTCATTTACCATCAAGAGGTTCCCTGAATTCGATTCATTCCCATACTATATAATTCTGCCGTTTTCAATTATTTCCTTATAAACCACTTTATATCTGCTTAAAATGGTGCACAAAAAAGGCATCAGCCGATTATGACCAATGCCTTATACGTTATCCTTTATTTGGTTCGCTTCGTTCTATTAGCCAATTTCTTATTTTTTTCATTTTTGGCTAATAGAATTATTTATCCAACAACCAATCCGCAATATCAATAACCTTGATTCCCTCATACTGATATTCATCATGCCTGGTTCTGGCTATCACATACTTAGGGTATGCATCCTTAATCTGCAAAAGTGGAGCTACCTCTCTTTCAAAGGTCTTCTCTTCACTGATATTATCAGATACCTGAATATAGATTTTTTCACTCCGCTTCACTGCGACAAAATCTATTTCCTTCTTATATAATATGCCTACATATACCTCATATCCTCTGCGCAACAACTCAATCGCCACGATATTCTCTAGTATCCGCCCGTAATCCATATTCTTTGTTCCAAGTTTTGCATAACGGAAAGTATGGTCACTCAAATAGTATTTATCGTTGCTCGATAAATACTTTTTCCCTTTAATATCATATCTCCTAACCTTGTAAAACGCGAATGCATTGCATAGGTATTGCATATAATTGCCAACCGTCGTATGGTGTATCTTCTCCTGCATGCTTCCCAGAGTATTGGTAATGTTACGCGCGGACGAAAGATTCGACACATTATCCATAAGGAAATCCACAATTCTGTCCATCAGCTGCGTATTTCTTATCTTGTATTTTTTGCGTATGTCACGCACTATCAGTGTATCAAACACATCAGCTATATAATCATACTTTGCTTCCTGATTTTTATAAAGATAGGAACCAGACATTCCACCCTCTAGCACATACTTATCCAAAGCGTCGTAGCGGTCTTTCAAGCCAAAGTACTCCATATACTCACTAAAGGAAAATGGATATACTTTGATTTCAAAAGTACGCCCTGTAAATAACGTAGCCAAATCCGAACTTAATAAAAAAGCATTAGAACCGGTAATATAAATATCATACTTCTCGCTGGCATGAAGTCCATTGACTGCTTTCTCAAAATCTTTGCACATTTGCACTTCGTCAATAAAGACAAAATTCTCTTTACCTGCAACATAATATGCGTTTACATAATCGTATAATGCGCGATAAGTCAGTAAATCGTCATAATCAGGCAGGTTAAAATTTATCTGTATAATATTGCAATCCGGGTCCTCCGATTCAATATATGCTCTAAATGCTTCTAGCAGCTTTGACTTTCCGCTTCGTCTTACACCGGTAATGACCTTGATATCCGGAGTCCCAAGTACATTGATTAACTTATCTAAATACTGTCTACGCTCTATCAGCTTCATCTGCATCATCCTTTCACAAACAGTATGTACTTATTATACTGTTTCTATTAGCCAAAATCAATATTTTTTCATTTTTGGCTAATAGTTGTAGTGGTATTGACGAGAACTTTTCTTTCAGACTTTTTACTAATAGGAATACTCCGTTTAATCCGCAGGATGTCATCTCTGTTTGAGAAATAAAGCCGTCTGGCAGTATTGTCAGCGGCTGGGCGCATCTGCCAGGAATAGTCACAGCAGAAATTTCGTTCCATTGATGCCGGTAGTGCGATGTTCCAGGTAATGTTACTACCTGACAAATTACAACCTAATACGCGAATAATTTGACTTTTAGCAGTGTAAATTGATTAAAAACTGGTGAAAAGATTTCGTCTCCATTCAAACGGCGCCCTCTTTTCCACTCTCCATCTTGAAAACTTCCCTCCTCCATATATAAAAAATCACAATTGCCCTTTTGATCGTTTCTGGAAAAAGGATTTATCTTACATCCGTTTATAATGAGGAAAAAGGTATCTTTTTCTTCTTCCAAGACTAAGCAAACTCCATCTTCTCTCGTGACTTCATCACAAAACATATCTATTTCAAATCCATATTCTTCAAAACTAAGTTTTATTGGTCCGTTCATGTTTTCGGAAATCACCGCCTGAAGTCTGTTTGTGCCGTATCTTTCTACCAAAAGTTCCATCATGCTTTTAAGCGTTTTTGCACAAAACCGATACTCATCAATGTTCTGCGGTTTGAATCGTCAACCTTCAATTCGATTATGTTTTCATCTCCAAACACATTTTTTCATCCAATGCAATGTTATATTAAATGAAAAAATCATTTGATATCATAACAAAAGTTATATTATTCTCTTCTTATATGTGCATATAATCCCAACTATAATGATAGTTATGTAATAAAGAATAGTACGAGCATTTTTAATTTTATCAGCTATCATAATTCTGTATGCCTCCTTCTTCCATGAGATTACAGCAAACGTAGTAGTAATGTCTATCAAAAGGCTTTTACATATTAGATAAAAGCATGTAAAATTTCTTTTACATAGCTTAATTGCGGTCTATTTAGCTTGTTTCCTGACTACTCAGGAAAAATATTTCTACCCTCGCCCCACCTGTATTTTCAGAATTTG
>OHLJ01000048.1_pt1 | contig 82119 bp, 95 predicted proteins | sample 1568991 | NCBI WGS metagenome assembly OHLJ01 (sample SAMEA3879601, study PRJEB24766) | human gut metagenome | biome: human-associated habitat; feature: feces | place: USA | collected 1985/1987
GTTTTTCAACTCTCTAAGAACCTGTTCATGTTCTTCTGATACTATATTCATTTGTCTCACCAAATCGGATGTATTTGTTCTCATATAGATAAAATATTTGTTTTAGGTTTAAAATCAGCACATCGGCTGTGATTGTAATGTTGTTTGGGTTGAATTTAACCCACTGGGTTGTTTGGGTTATTTTATTTTTGCCGTTTTCCCGTCAGAAGGCTTTCCACCGAATAAATAATTAATGTAAGCAAGTCCTTTGGGCTTACAAAGTACCTTCTGATATAATATGTCGGGGTGACTGTCTCTGTGTATAGGCGGTAACAGCGTCATTTCAAAATACCCGGCGTCAATGTACTTTTGTTTCGGTTCGTTCCTGTCTTTAAAGAATACATCTGCTTCCCTTAGCTTCTTGAAAAGAGTATTTCTCCCAAAACCGAGGTTAAGAATTTTTGCAGCTTGACCTATGTCTACTTTGCCCTCTGCTTTGAAAGCGGCTTCGGCAAAGTCGGCTTTGGGCTGGAGCTTGATAATGGCTTTGTCTTTCTGCTCGATTTGCTTTTGTTGCTTCTCTGATTCGATACGTAGATGCTCCTTTTCTTTTTCGGATGCTACAAGCGCTTCCAATGCTTCAATGTAAGTTTGTGGAGTTTGGATAGCCTTTTTTTCGTTTTCGAGATACTCCAATCGGTTAATTATTTTTTCACGCAGAACTGCATCATAACCTGATGCGAGAATAAGACATCCCTTTGGGGTGAGATTGAAACAAGGACTTTTCCTATTAGATTTGTCAGTGTAATAGGTCTCCACAAAATTGTGGGCAGCTACTCCCTGCTTGAGTAAATTCCTGATGTCTCGCAAGATAGCATCATGTCTTTTACCTGTGACCTCTGCAATTTCAAGAGAGGTCATACCTTTTAAATTTGGAATTAGTTCATTCGTTGTGTCAAGCATATTATAACGAATTATGATAAAAAGAAACCCTCCGTAGGTGTGCTTGACACAACATACGCAGGGCATAGAAGTCGCAGATTGTTTCCTTTCTGCCACCTTAGAGGGTTTCCCAATATCTTGTACAAAATTTGTTCGCTTTATTTTGCCCAAGAGTTATTATGTTGTATCAAGCACCGCAAAGATAGCTATTATCTTTGAAATACCAAACCTCTTATTGAAAAATAAATTATAGTGATTACCCTATTTATAATCATTCTAAATTGTGAAGATTTATGCCAAATATATTGTCAAAACGGTTTATTTAAGGTTACTTTGCAAACAAAACTTAAAAACGTATTATTATGGAAAACATGCTACTTGTTACTTCGATCGTTATTATTGCATTTGGTGTATTACAGATTATTCTATTCTTCAAAGTATGGGGAATGACTAATGATGTAAGACAAATTAGAAAAAATATTATTGGAAATAGCTTAGATGAAGCTCATAAACAAATTGTACTTGGTAATAAAGATAAAGCTTTTGAAATATATAAACGTTTATATGTTGAAGATTTAATTAAAATATCCGAACTTGGGGATTTTGAATACGGTTATCCCAGATTGGTTGAAAAATACAAATACGAGTTATCTAAGTTGGGAGATGAATATAGTATTGATTTTGCTAAGTATGATGAAATTAATAAGATAAGAAAAATAACAGAATAGCGATTGTGCTGATAATCTTAATAAATCAGTGTTTGAATCATTGTAATTGACTGTATTCTTAAAAATATAATATTATGAAAGCATCCGTATGTATTCTATTCTTGACAATATTAATATCATCATGTAATAACTCTAATGTAAATGTAAAAAAGGAGATCAAAGACCAAGATATTTTCATTGAATTGGTTTCTCAAAGAATGGATAGCATTAATTCTTGTATTAGCACCAATCCTATACAGATTGAAAAAAATAAAAATAAAAAGAGATATTATACAAGACAGTATTATAATATATTATCTCAGTATGCAGATTCGGTTCAGATTATAAATAACTGGACAGGAAAAGTTAAGGATTTTGAATATAAAAAAGGAGAAGAATCAAGTTTTATATTTTTAAATATAGAAATAGAATATAATGGGGATAATTATAAAGTAGGATACCCTTATGATAGAATTATATTAAAGAGTGTATATACCATAGATAACAACTCAAAAGAAAACGATGTAGCGTTTAATAATATGTCCAATATTAACAAAAATTCAAATGTGTATTTAATGGGGTATTTCAATAGGAGTATGAATGGGCATATTTCAATTGGAGAAAAATTTAATGAATTTAATTTTACAATATTAAATATATCTACTTCCCCGATTACAAATAATATATCTGATAATACAAGGAGTGCTATTGGAGAAAAATTTAAAGAATTGAAAATTATAGGGTTGGGGATGTTAAATAAAAAAACAGAAAAACAGATAAAAAAAGAAACCTCTTCTTTAAACATGGATTCTATTAAAAACACTTTAATAGATGATGATAAAAAGCTACTTGATAAAATAGAAAAATCTTATTTGTTAAATATAGCAAGAGAATATATAGATAAAAAGTAAGGAATTGTATGTAATAAGTCAAAGCTGCCTGTATACATCGTTAGTGGCAACGCAGTAATATACTAATACTTATTTAGACCGTTTCTAAATTACAAAGAAATCCGTCTCATGTTTTGGTTACATCCCTATTTCTGCTTTAATTTGTATCGGAAATAATATTATTAACAATGTAGTAAACATTGTTAGGTAGTGTTATGTTTAAATTGCGTCGTTCGTTCTGTCGTTCTACAATATTATAGAATAAAGGTGGTATGGGTAATATAAGATTAAAACAAAATCCTCGTTCGTCTAAGAAGAACATCTCTGATTTGAGTAGATCCAATTCAGGGAAGAAGTTTGTATTGTCTGATATTTCCAAAGAGGAACTTAATAAAAGAAGAATACCCGTATATTCATATTTGTTATAATGCTTGAAAGCGCATATCCGTTTTATTTTATCCAAAAAGAAAAAGGAGACTTGCATGGTCTCCTTCATGTTTTATTATATAGGTTCAAATCCACGAAGTCAAAGTTGGTATATATTGTTCGAGTGGAAGAATATGAATACAATATCTATGCGGTGAAGTTTTATCAAAAGAGCCACTCTTTATCAAAGAACAAATACAGAATAATGACTAATACCAATGAGCCAAGAAGGATAATAAATACTTGTATAAATATAATGTTGTCTATTTATCAGACAAATCCTAAAGCATCTTTTGGGTTTATTGGTTCAAATGGATTTGACGAAGATGTATATTGTACAAAAAGATATAGAGTTTATTCTAAAATAGTAGCAACCTATTTTAGCGATAAGCATTTTTATCATAAGGAAAATATAGAGAAAAGTGCATATATGCTCATAAATAATTCTGCTTTGAAGAAAACCCCTGATTTAGTGAGTAGGATAGAAACCTTTTTTATTGAGCAATACGAATACTTTGAATAAAAATTAATAGGAAAGTATTATAAGTGATTCATGTTGCCTTATTTTAGATACTATAAAAATGATTATACAATAAATGCTTTTGTTTTTTGGGAAAACGTAACCAAGTAGATATTATTATGATACAAACAAATTCAAATCCTAAAATGACAAAGAACGAGATTAAAGAATTTCGTTCCCTTGTTCGTAGATATGCAACTAAGGATTTTTCCTCTAAAGAATTTGCTTTGTTTAAAGAGCAAAAAGAAAGGATAGCTAATGTTGCAAGAAGGATTATATCTAACAATGGCGGAAAAAACCCACTCCTCGGATATTGATATTTCTATATTTATCATCTCCAACGAGAAGAATGTATAAGCCATTACAGATATTTAAGGATGACATTTGATTGCAATAAAGCCAGACACTACATCTGGCTTTTTCTATATATTCATTCTACGCTCTTAACTATCAGCGAATACTTTACAGGTTTTGCCTTTCCATGATTGTAACTTACACTTTTTACAAATCCTTTATACACGTTTCCGTTCTTCTCTATCCGTATATAGCCTGATAAATCAGAGGGTGTTCCCTGATCGCCTGTTTCTACCGATAATTCCCCAACCGTAAACAGCCTATTACCTAATGCTATGTCGTTGGTTTCTCTTACTCCGTTAATCTCAACATCGCTATTGCCGTCAGAGGAGGTAAAAGACAGCTGCTCTGCAAAGGCTGCAAGGTAGCGTGCGTTCGCTTCAATCATGTAGCGCTGCGAATACATGGCATTAAACATGGTAGACGGAGATATAACGCCGGATATGGTGTATCCGCTTCGTACAAGTTTATACTTTCCTCCCTCAAGTGCGGCACCTACAAAGAATATATCACTATCACTGTCATTGTCCGTTGTATCTTCGCCTCTTTTTGCGGCAAGAAATTCTATGCCGTATGCATCCGCGCGATATGGGCTTATCAATTCTTTCGCATTCTCTGTGAGAGTAATTCCGGTGGTGTATTCGTTTGTGAAATGAAATTCATCACGTCCGTTTACGCTATCGTAGTCCTGTTTGTCATATCCTACTTTTAGCCGGGAATAGATCATAGAGGAGCTTACATTATAATTCAAGTCTACCGTATCGTCTTTCAAGTCTTTCACCAATTTATCTTGAAACAGAGCGTCCCTGTGCACAAACGTTACCTTGTTATCACCTATAACGGGAACAAACCCGAAAACAGAACTCATCCAATTTGCGAATTTGGTATAGGATGTATAGATTTTGGCATTTGGTATTCCTCTGATACTTTCGGCGGGCGCAATTACTGTTTTATCCAAACGTGCATCAGTTGTACTGGTAATTTCTCCGATTACGCTATTGTCGCCTGTAATTGTTCTCAATAGGCGGGTTAATAATACACTTGGACGGATGCAATCTATGTTTACCGGAGCATCTTGTGCAGAGAAATTTATACTTAACGGAATACCGAAACCTCTAAAATTAAAATAGACGGGGATATTCTCGTATATAAAGTCTGATTTAGCAAGAACGGCATTAAAAATAATCCTTTCTCCCGGTGAAATTGTGAAATCGCTATCTATATAAACAGTATATATTTTTGATGTTTGCATTTGTTCTGACTGATAGAGTATGCCAAGTCCTTTTTCCTCATTGTAAGAAGATAGCCTTATATATATAGGATAAGTGACGCCAACAAGTTGATATGAAAGAGAAACGTCAAACATTACCTTTATTCTAACCGTCATTTCCTTATTCGATATATTTTTAAATAGATAGTTTCCAAAAAGGGCTTCTGTTGAGTCGGCTTTCCCTTCGGACACATCAAATACCTCTACGACATTTTTTGTTGCTATTTCCGATGATAATATATAAAAGGGAATAGAATAATAAGCATTTGGGTAAGTTTTCATATCATACCAAATACTGCCATCTTCTGTGTTGCTTGGAATAGTCCATTTTGCTTCACTATCCATCATTAGTCTGTCATAATACAAAGGTTCCGCCTCCTTCAATTCGCTAACCAAGTATTCATATTGCGTGCCTTTTTTCGCCTTGATGAGACTTGCAAGGCTATTGTCAACCGCATTAATCTCGCATGATATGTCGGTGTAGGTAAATGTTGAGTAATCCAAAGCACACCTGAACTTTTCGTTCAACAACCACGAATTGTTTCTTACATAAAACACAATCGTAGCGGATGACTTTAAATAGTTTGACTGATATTCTCTTAGAAGAAGAGAATAAGCTCCTCCTGAGAACTCAAATTTGGTTGAGAAACTACGCACGACACCGTCATAGTCATTTCTCTTGAAAGACATCTCTACATCATCCCAATTGACAAGGTCATTTGTTACGTCATGTACATTACCTCCTACCAGCAACTCGCATCTATAATACATCTTATTTCTTTTTTGAAGTTGAACGAATCAAAGCATCTATCTCGTCACACATGCGCCTAACCATATAGGCGTATTCTTTGGCAGAAAAGGTGTTCTCATCAATGTGCATCTTCACATGGGACATGAGAGAAACCCTTTCCTTCGTGAAATAATCCCTATCCATTTTAACCTTACCGGAATTTGCGGTCGATTCCTGAATCTTTGCCAGTCTGTAATTATCGGAAGCTGAAACGCTCTTTATCCGATTTGTTATCTTTTCATGTTCATCTTCTTTGAACCTGTATCCTAAAGCTCCCATAATGCTAACTACTACATCCCAGTCCCCGGAAGAGATTAATTTTTCGCACATGGAAAAACAGTTCAGCCGTATTTGAATATTAAGGACTTCGTTTCTCCTGATTATCTGCGCAACGGCTGATTTACCGCCTATGATTGACAAGTATTCATTACACAGCTTCTCGGCAGCCAAAACCTTTTCCTTTATGCTGTGCGCCCCGCTTTGAACAACCTTGTCAATATCTCCAAGAAAGATGTCAATGAAGCGGGAAAGGGCTATCTTACTTAAATCATTGTATATCATATCCAATAGTTTATATACGGTTTGAAATCCAATTGTAATCTGCGATATGGTTAGCTTTTTTCATCATTCTTCCGATGTTCTGCAATTGCCTTGTATTGCCTTTCATTTCCCTTTCAAGGCTGCTGTAATCATTGTTTACATTGACTACTATGCCACTTTCTCGCATATCTTTCAGCTTCTTTTCTATCATGCCATAATCGGATGTTAGGCCGTCTTTGTCATATATATAAGACAAGTCCGGAATTACCTGTGCGTGTGCTGGAAGATTTACCAATGTGGGCTTATCAGGCGTAACAAACAACCCGTTATCAGTTATGATACCTTCTTTCTTTCCACCGTCACCCACAATAGCCAATCCGCCCGGATGATCCTTTGTGCCCTTTGCGTATTTGGGAATGGGCTGAGCAGCAATAACAGCAATTTGAGCAGCTCCCATTGCACCAACCAAAGCGGCAAGAACTAAATTAGGTAATGCTTTTGTTATAGCTAAAGCGGTGGCTATCCCCGCCTGAACAATAGAATTTGCCTTGTCCCATTTAGCCTGCTTCTCCTGCAATGCAGCTTTTTTATTTTCAAGTTCTTCATTCTTGGCGGCTGTTTTTTTCTCGGCATCGCGTTTGCGGGCTTCCGCTTCTTCGGTGGAAATAGCTCCGTTCTCTTCAAGTGATTCTATACGTTCTATCTCCTTGTCGTATGCTTCATCGTTGGCTTCTTGTTCTTTTTCAATATTCTCTATCCGGGCGTCATATATATCTGTCATTAACGAGGTGATGCCTGATACTATCTTTCTTACGGCTTGCGCCATATTTTCAAAACTTAATTTGCCTTCTTCTGCTACATCAGCCATTATGCCAGATAACCCCTCAAATATTCCAGCCGTTTCCCCAAGAGAATCTCTTGCTGCGTCATTCATTTCTGATAGCCCGCTCTTGAACTTGTCTATCCACTCCTCTTGCTTTTTATTGGCATCATCTAAGCTAAGCTGATCTATTTGTGCTTGAATTTTATCAATCCTTTCTTGTAATTCCTTAGCCTTTTCGCTATTAATATCAACAAGTGTCATTTCCGCTTCTGCTTCTGCGAGAAGTGTTTTAAGACGGGCTTTAGCATATTTTACCCCAATGTCATACAGCCGTTTTTCGTAATCCTCTTTACCGATTTCTCCATTTGCATACTGCTTTTTAAGCAAATTAGCTTCTTCCAAAGCGGCTGTTTCCTGCCTGTCTATCATCCTATCGGTGTTTGATTCAATCATCCCAAATCTCTCTTCAAGGTTTTGCATAATCAAATCGTTCTCCCTTTTCATATACTTCATTCGTATTGCCAAGACATCGTTTCCGTTCTTCTCCGCATCATTTAATTCAGCATCACGCATCATATTATTAAGTTGGATTTGGAGATTAAGCCTTTTGTCTAATTCTTCATTGGAATTATCGCCAATGGAAGCCAATCTGTTTTCAAGATTTGCTTTCTCTATTTCAAGAAGCTCCTTGTCGTATTTATCGTTTATTTCCGCAATGGCTTTTCCTTTCAGCGTTTCAAGGTTTTTCCTTAATTCAATTTCTTTTTCAGAATTGCCTTTTATTTCCTTAATCCTATCTTCATACTCTCTACTAACCTCGGCTATTTCCTTTTTTCTGCCGTCAGCAATTAAATCAATCCTTGATTTAGCTAAATCTTCTGTTATCTTTTTAATGTATTCGGCATATTCTTCTGCCTTCTTCTTGGCTTCTTCATAAGCTTTATCGCTTTTTCCCGGATCGTTAACCAATGCTCCTACATTGATATTTTTAGCCATTCCCTCCAAAGTCTTATCGTAATCGGTAGTCACTTTCAATAAGGACTCCCACGCCTCTTTCTCTTTTTGGGTTTGCTCTTGTGCTTTTTCTAAATCAGATCTTCTTTTCGATAAATACACCGATTCTCGCATGCTACCTTCTTCTATGCCTTTTTCTCTCGCCTTTTGGGTAGCCTTTTCTAATGCTAATTTTGCTTCTTCTTCTTTTTTCTGTGCTTTTAAATACGTGTTATATTGATTAGTCCTTTTTATCCAAGCTTCATATCTTTGCGATGAAATTTCTGTCATTTTATCCAATTGAGCCCTTGCAATAGCATTTGCAACAAGTTCTGTACGAAGTTCTTTATAAGATTTGGCTGCTTTGCCTACGAGAATTTCCTCGTTTGACATATTTCCAAAATATGAAGGATATTTACTTCGCAACTCATCAATGGCAGCAATACGCTCTTTCATTGAACGTTTATTGTCTTGCGTTGCCTTATATAACAATTCCAGTTCTGTCCTTTCTTTCATGCTGTCAGAAATTCCCTTGCGCCTTGCATTTGCCAAATTAGTTTCAGCGCTTGCTACCTCATTAACTGCTTTTTCTGCCTTAAACAAACTTCCTACCCATTTTGCAATCTCCGAACCATACGCAGCCAGCAATGTTATACCTATTACAAGTGCAGCCTGCCAAGAAAAGATACTACCTAACAATTGTTTCCAAACAGGAATTGCAGTTAATCCTTCAGCTTTCATCCGTTTAAATTCTTCGCTTGCTCTTTTTAATTCATCCGCAAACATTGGTAAGTTATTGGAGATAGCAAGGAAGAACTGGTTGAGGCTCACTGTAAGAGACGGTAGTTCCCGCAATAATTGTTGCGTCTGTACATTTAACCCATTCCATGAGGACGCATAATTACCCACATTTCTTTGATAGTTCCCAAATTGTGCGTCTATCTCTTTTAATTTGTTGTTCAAAGAATTGGCTTGGGAAATAAGGTTTTTCCCTATGCTGCTTTCCCGGTCAGCTTCACTTAACGCCTTATACCTTTTTTGCAGTTCAAGCATGGCGGCGTTCATTTCATTATAACTACCGGAAGCGGATATTATATAAGTGGAATGATTTTTTATTAAAGCTGAATACTGTTGATTTTGTGCTATTAGTTCCGAGTGCCTTTGTTTTAATAAAGAAGATTGGTTAATGTATTCTGTTAAGGTAATTTCTCCTGCTTTATAAGATTTGTTTAATTCGCGAATATCAGATAGTATTTTCTTCATAGCCTCTTTATTGGCTATGGTGTCGGCTGTTAATTTAGTCACTTCACTATCGTAAGCCTGTACCGTATCAATTATGGAAGCATAATTCATGTTGGCTGCTTGAAGTTGAGCGGATGCCTGATTTATCGTGTCGCTTGCAGTCTGTGTGCTCTTGGCTGCATTTTCCTGTGCAGAAGCAACTTGATTGGAAGAAGAAGAAAGCCCGGCGAGCATATCGCTTGCATTTTTTACGTTTTTAGAAAATTGCTCAAACAGGATGTTTAGCTTTTGAAGACTTGTCATAGAGTTAAACTGCTGGGATATTTGCCGCAATACAGTCAACTGCTTTGTCTGAATGGATTCCATTCTTTCCTGTGTTTTGTTCAGTTTTTCAAGAATGGATGTATAATCGTGTGCTTTTTGGGAAAGTTCGTCAAAAGTCCTTGGATTTGTCTTTGAGCTTGCCGCTAATGTGTTTGCAAATTCTACATACTTACCTTTTGCCGAATCAAACTCAAGTGATAATGTTTTTAGCTGCTGTAAAGCCTCTTTGCTTACTACATCTGTAATTACAAATTCGTTTGCCATAAGTCCTGATTTTGAGTTCCATGCAACATCACATGGCGATACAAAGATAATAATTTATTTAATTTATTGGTTCTTATTTGGAATTATTCTAAATAGTATGTACATTTGCAAAGGACGTGTAAAGTTGCACGTCACCGTAAAAAGGACGAAAAGACATGGTAAAGGTTGGTGATGTTTGCCCTCTTTTTTTCTCACCTATAAAAAATAAGTTTGGGCTGGAAATGGACTACGTTCAGAGGTTCCACACTTCTGATAAAATCCATATACAGGTGTTTGCGAGCGCTTCGGAGGAGGTGTCAGTAACACTTAACAACCTTGTCGCCGAGACCTCTACTCCTGTATCTCTTTCTACATACAATCAAAATGATAACGTATTAATGTATTATGCAGTCCTTAGCGGGCTGGATGATGCAAAATATACGGTTACTGTCAATGGTAATGCGTCAGAGCCATTCGAGGTGTGCTCCTCTGATATTATATTAGAGGAAACAACGCTTATCAGGTATTCTCACAAGAGTAATAATTCCGCTTTTGATAACATATTTTGGATAAACGATACTCAACAGGTGTTTGAGTTCCGGGTAGAAGCCGGATTTAAGCCGGAAGGATATACTTCTCATATAAGCAACGAGCAATACCGCAATCAGATGCAGGAGATAGAGGAGTTATACGCAGTCCCGTATGATGTTTATACCCTTACAATCGGAAGCTCAAAAGGCGTGCCATATTGGTTTGCCAAACACTTAAACCGCATCTTATGCCTTTCAATGGTGGAAATTGACGGGACGAAGTTCGTGCGTTCCGAGGGTTCAGTACCTGAAATTACACAGGTTATTGAATCAAGCCAATTATTCTACATCTCGATCGCTCTTGAACAACAATATAATGATATTTCCGGTATCGGAGGCACTCCCGAACCAGCATCACCGCCATTATATGGGGCATTTGTGATTGATAATGCCACAGACGGGCAGCTATTGCAGTTCAAGGCTGACAAATCAGCTTTTACTAACGTAACAACAGTGGAAGTATGATAAAGAAGAGGGTAAATAAAATAAATTGGCATGGGAGCGACCTTGAAAACAACAGGGCGAAAGCTCCTAATATATCTACTCCGGGCGGGAACGGGCTCGACGGACTTAATGACGGGGAAATATATGTATGTAATGCAGATGAAGACCCTGCTATCTTCATAAAAACAAATAAGGATAAGGTTGCAAGAGTTGGCGGTAATGGAAGTGACAGCTATTCGAGAGATCAGATAGATGATTTTCTCGGAAAGAAGCTCGACAAAGTCGTTTGGGACAGAAACCTTGAAGAGAGGGTTGACGATAACGGAAAGGAATACTTATTCTTAACCAAACCGTTGATTACCGCCTACGGAGTAACCATGTACGCAGGCGCAGACGTTCAAGTCCCTTCAATCTACGAAGGTCTCCCAATAGACGGTGTGACGATACAGTGGGTTGATGGAAAGCTTGTCGCAACAGGTGGAAAGGGTACTGCTAATGGTATAGTGGTTAACGGTAATACTTACACTCCTAATGATGACGGAATAATCACCTTGCCTAATTATCCGACTTCGCTTGAATGGGGCAACATATCAGGAAAGCCCAGCTGGATAGGTAGCACAAAGCCCTCTTACTCATGGGATGAAATTGGCGGTAAACCGTCAGTGTTCCCTACCAATTGGGAGAATGTTTCGGACAAACCCTCATGGATAGGCGCCACCAAACCGACCTATGATTTCAGTGAGATACAGAATAAGCCTACCACTATTGCAGGTTATGGCATCACAGACGCCTACACCAAAAACGACATATCCGGGCTATTATCCGATTACGTAACCAAATCAGGCGCACAGGACATTACAGGTATCAAGTCGTTTATAAACGGCTTGAATATCGGTGATATACTTGTGAAGAAGCATTCTGACGGAGTGGTTGAGTTAGACGGTGATTTGATTTTGACGGGTAGTCTTACCATGTTTGCACAAGGCAGTCATACGGCATCAACCATTCTTGATGCGCTTCCGATTGACAATACCACCTTGTCAAAAGAGGGTGATGTATTAAGCGTAATAGGCGGTGTTGGAGGTGGTTCGGTAGACGGGATTATACTTAACGGAACAACCTATTCTCCTGATGAAACCACGAAGCTTATTACATTGCCGAATTACCCCACCACATTGCCAGCAAGTGACGTGTATTCTTGGGCCAAGCAGCCGAACAAGCCGAGTTATTCGTTTGATGAGCTGTCCTCTCATCCTACTACGCTGGGGGGATATGGGATTACGGATGCTTATACGAAGCACGAGATAAACACAACAGTATACAGTAAGAGTGAGTGTGACGAATTTTTTGTAAATAAGGCAGGGGATACGATGACGGGAACATTGCTAATGTCAAATGATTCTGATATTTATGGTAGGTCTTCTGCTAATTCAGGTGCAGCTTATATCATAGGTTATAGAGATGCAAATATTAGTGGTATTGTTATGCACGATATTAGTGCTGCTAACAACACTAAGGCCCTATACATACAGACTAACGGATATGACGCGCCCAGTGACACTGGAGGGTTAGCCATAACAAATGATTGTGTTACAGCATTCGGCTCAGGTGATAATGGTTCTGTATTCAGAGTGCTAAATGAGGATAATGTAAATCTTGGAGCTTTGTTTAACGTTGCAAAAGATGGCACATTAACAAGACTTGGTAATAGGATTTGGGATGAAGGCAACGACGGTTCAGGCTCAGGGCTGGATGCGGATTTGTTGGACGGCAAACATCTTGGTAATGTAGGAGATAGAGTGATGCGTCAAATTGACTTCCCTCATTTCAATGAATTTGGTTCTGCTGATACTAATGTTTATTTAAGAAAGGTATTAGGTTGGTGTTATAATAATGTTAATACAGGCGCATCCGATACTCTATTTGTTGGAGTTGGGCATCCTAATGCATTAGGAAATATGCAAATACAGTTATATTGTGCTGATGGAATAAACAGTGACGGATACCCGAGATACTCATCAGGTGTATTTTTCCCGTTGGGTGGCGCTCCTTATCTTTTCGGTACTAACGATTATAATTATTACCAATATACTTTAGCAACAACTGACGGTAATGTCTATTCCGCCACCAAGCTGCAAACCCCTCGCACAATATTCAGTAAGCCTTTTGACGGCACAGACAATGTAACAGGAGGAGCTAAATTTGTTAATATCTGCATTGAGACCGATAACAACGGAAATGATAGCGGAAGAGGTGGTGAGATAAATGCTTATAACACTCATCTGTATTTACAACATGATTCTCCTAATAACTTAATTTGCTGTGTGGGTGGCGGCAACGTCGGCATAGGCACTACATCGCCAAGTTATAAGCTTCATGTAAATGGAGATATTCTTGCAAATGGTTGGCTTAGAACATACGGTAACACAGGCTGGTATAACGAATCCTACAATGGCGGTATATACATGGAAGATACCACTTGGGTAAAAGTGTATAATGATAGACATTTTCAATGTAAAGGGACAATTTTCGGATATAGATACACTACCAATAATAACGCCGCCGCCTTTTCGTTTGATAAGCCCGGCAGTTATATGGCAGGAATTGGCTCAGGCGGAAGTGACAGCTTGGTTCGCTTAGGGCCTTGTGATCCTACTGGAGAATGGCATGACTGGGGCGGTCAGACATGGCAATTGTACGGCAATTTCCTTACCACTGGCGGAATAACAATGTACTCCGACTTAAGAAAGAAGAACGTCCTGAACAGCATCATCGTACCTCTTGACGTAATGGCAAATGCTGACCTTTTCGATTACATTTTCAAGACAGATGAAAAATGCAAGGTCAGAGCAGGAACGAGTGCCCAGTATTGGAACGTGTTTCTTCCACAGGTGACAGACACAGACAATGAGGGCTTCTTCACAATGAGTTATGATGTGCTTGCAACTACATGCGTACTGTCTATCGCGAAGCATTTCCAAAGATTTTTGATGGAGGACTTCAATAACCACGAAACGAGAATAGAATTCCTTGAAAGAGAGAACAAGGAGCTGAAAGATAGCAATAAAGAAATGATGAACCGTATTATCGAACTGGAAAGGAGGGCAGCATAATGGCAATAATACCCGATACCAATATTAACCTGTCAAACAACATCGGTGCGGTTCTGCGTGATGCAGGAGGCAGTGTTAATATCAATTATGCACCAAGCTTTTTTACTGCGGATGCAAATATTAGAGAATGGGCGAAGTATAAGCCGTTCAAATACCCGAAAAACTTTAACGTAACCGATAATGAGCGCAGTTCAAGAAACTGGGGGTTGTCTAATGTGCCATATTGGGACAATGTCAATTACATGGCTGATTATGTCCGTAACGGCTCGCCTCTTGCTGGAAATTGTGGTACTCCTTATTTTGCCTATATACCTCCAGTCGGTGGCACTTCGGAACCCCTAAGGCTTGAAGATTTCAGGGGATATTATACTGAAGCTGTACAACCATATCTACCTTATAATGACTCTGTAATGATGGCTGACAGCACAACCGCCTTTTCAATAACGGTTCCTGTTAACGTACAACCGTCTCAGCAATACAACCTTACATTAGCCGATCTCCATTATATTAATTCGGGAGGTAATGTAGTTGGTGATTGGAGAAATAGCTATTTATGTCTCGGACTGCTAAAGATTGGTAGTACAGAGTTTTATATGGCTACTGGTAACGCTTCTGTCGCTGATGACCCAACAATAGGCAATTATCCGGGTAATGCTATATTCGTATTTGACAGGGTTCGCCATGCTGCCGGAAAATATAAATCATTCCTCTTTGTTTCGAGCGTTAAGGATGTAGGTTCAAGTACGGCTCCTACGTCCGGTTTCTTCACTCCGTTAACATTCACATACGGTGAGGTTACATTGAAGAATTACGCGCCACCAGTAGAGTTAAAAGAATTAAGCGCTACTAAGATTAGCACCGGAACAAAGGTAATATCTGTAAACTGCAAGATATACAATAATACCAACAGTAGATTATCGGCCAATATCAAGGTTACTATATATACTCAGTATGAATCTGTTATAAACACATTTACTTACAACGAGTACATTGACGCCGATACCTACCTTAGTTTCGGTAAGTCATATCTTGGTTCTCAAATATCCAATTTTGACGGAGCAAAAAAAGTGAATGTAACTGTCGTAATCAATGGACAAACACTATCTCAAACAGTAGATATACAGAATTATTAATGCAATAGACCATGAAACAATTCAAATCATTATCAGACAAGCGGCTTATCATTGAAGCCGAGGTAAACGGAAAGAAAGGTTTCTTCCTTATCGATACAGGTGCGAGTGTTGGGCTTATTGCCGAGGACAAGGTAAAGAAGTTCGACATCGTGAAAGGACGCAAATACCCCGGCTCTCTTGTTGGCGCTGGCGGTGAAATGGAAGATGTGTATTACTGCAATACGCTTGTGCGGTTTGGTGGGAAAGATATTCCGCAGTTCCTCATTACCGACATATCAGGCGTGAGAAACAGCATAGAGCGTGAGACCGGGATAGAGATATTGGGAATAATCGGCCTTTCCCAAATGAAAATCACATCGATGCAAGTAGATGCAAATGACAATATGATAATAATAGAATAGTAACCAATAAAAACAAAAGTTATGAGTACATCAACAACCGCCGCAGAAAAAGTGGCTTATGAAAAGTTAGTGAGAGCAACAGTAAGAGTGAATAACTCCGTAGACGAATCTAAGGTCTATGACATTGAAGCGGATGCCGAGATAAACAATGGCATTGTAGGTAATATCAATTCAGGCACAGTGAAGAAAGACGGCTCACAGGTGGCTACTTTCAACAGTTACGGCAACGAGAACCTGAGCATCAACCATAACGTGGGAGACAAGCAGGAGCAGTGCAATATCACCGCGGCCGTCAACACCTTTATCGCTGACACGAAAGCCAAGATAGCTACCGCACAGCCTGTTTCATTGTAATTGTACAACCATTAAACTATAATCATCATGGAAGAAAAGAAAGAAAAAGAAGAGTTGAGAGATATTGACTTTGCCAAAGCAGAAATCGAAAACATTGACGGCTCAAAGTCTAAGATATTCGTAGACGGTGACGGTGAGATTGGCGTATTGGTTAAGCAGTTTGCCAACGTGATATACTCCCAGTCTAAGGAATTAGGCGAGGTGGAAGTAGCCCGCGAAATCTACAAAACAGGCCAGTCAAAGGTCACAAAAGAACAGGCAGCAGCCTTGAAGAAGTATGCGGAGAACTATCCGTACATCTTGCGTACTGCAATAGAGGGTGTCTTTGATGTGTTCAAGTAACTAATCAGAAAGGGGTTGTGTCATGAAAAAGGTAAAGGTTGATTTATTAGTTATTGGTAACCTATTGGTTATCAACAACTTGCGAGGGGGGGGTAACATCCTCTAATTGGAATTGTTATGCAGATGAAAGCCTATATGAAGCGGACAGGGTCGTACATGGGGACTACGAGATTGACGGTAGCAGTGATATGTCTATTGCTGTTACTGGTGGTATCACCATTATACGGAAGGAGGTATGATATGGCTATTGTACCTAATACCGATGTCGATTTAAGTTCCGAAGTAGGTGCGGTTCTGCGTGATGCAGGAGGCAGTGTTAATATCAATTATGCGCCAAGTTACTTTACCGCGGATGCAAGAATTAATAAGTTTTCAAAGCGCAAACCTGTTCGATATAGGAAAGATTTTGGAATGTCCGATTCCGATTTTAATGATGCTCGATACGGTATTTATGTGGTAAAAGTAGACACTTCTAACATAGGTGGTGACATATCTTGGGGATACAATATACCAAGGGGAGGAGTGGCCGAGCCTTATAGACTGGAGGATTTCAGAGGTTATAACAGCGCTGCTATATCCCCGGTAAGAACTGGATTCCCGGCAGAGCTAAGCATAGATGAACCTGATAGATACAATTATGTGACATTGGATATAGATGATGATTTTGATTTACCTGAAGGAAATATCAGGGCAAAAGACGTACATTCCGATGAACTTAGTTGGTATCCGGGAATAATGGCCTTGAACAGGACGAGAAATCAATCTGCATACAGGACGTCCGCCACAACCTTACAATACTTTTCGTCAGACACATTAAGCGTTCCTCTTCTTCAAAGCTGGAAAGAAGGTGATACAATAGACATGTACACCATACTTTCTCCTAACATGTACACAGGCGGAAATGAATCCGCTCCTCCTCCGTCAGGAGCTGAATATTACTTAGCTCCTGATTCTAATTCCGGATACGGGAGGGCTGCTCTTAAAAGCACCTACAATCCTACGCTTCAGTATGAGCTGGTTGGTTATCCAAAGGTACTATATACAGAAACTGTGAATTACGATGAGCCTGCTTGGCTTGTATATGATGTTAGCGGTTACATAAAGAACAATGGCAATGTAACCCACAATGTAGAGATAACGGCTTATATTGAAAATTATAGCGAGGGAGACAGTGATTATTTTGGCCCGGTTACAACTGGAGCACAGCCGGGAGAGACTAAATCATTCGGAATGTCAGGCAGTTTCTATTCACCAAGAATGGAATACACGCAATTCCTATTTGTCAGTTTGACTATTGTTGTCAATGGCAAGGCGGGTGTGTTGTTTAGCCGCTATCAAAACATGGATACAGGCGAATGGGTAGATAACCCTTAGTAATAATAACCCCCGCTCCACTCTCACGAGCCAAACGGGGATGCGCAGTAGTTAGTTCTGATACTATGAATGATACAAATATAAGAAGAAATTCAAACATAACGATAAAATGAAAGAAAACATTATTACCCAAAGCATACCGGGTGGATTCGCGGTGATAGCAAGCAGCTTTATTATACAGTCATTGGAGCACATGATACCTTGGCTGATAGTATCATTTTCAGTTATTATCTGCGATTTGGCGTTTGGAGTTAGGAAGAGTTTATTAATGAATGAGGAAGTACGTTTCTCCGGAGCCATACGCCGTACTATGGGTAAAATGGTAACTTACTTTGCATTTGTCTGCATGGTTGTGATGATAAACATTGCTTCCGGGGACAAGTGGAACATTGATATATATTCCTGTCTCTTTGTGTGCTTTATAGAGTTTTGTTCTATTATAAGCAACATATTAAAGCCTAAAGGGTATGATTTCAACATATTAAAGGCTTTGGGCGTATTCTGCAAAAAGGTTTTTAATGTTGATAAGGAAGATGTTAGTGAGATAATAACGAAAGATAAGGAGGAAAAGAAATGAATATTAAAGATTACTTCGACATTCAGGAACTTGTATGCCGGCATGTGTACGAGAAGTTCGGCGATAACGCTTGGCAGTTCTTCGATAACCGCCTGTTAGAAACACTGCTCGTTATCAGGGAGAAACTTGGCAAGCCTATCTATGTGAATAATTGGCAGGTAGGCGGTAATGTGACACAACGAGGGTTAAGATGCAATGTCTGCCAGCTTGTTGCAGAAAAAACAAGGCTTGAGAAAGTGTACGTATCGGCACACATACAAGGTACGGGCATTGATTTCGATGTAAAGGACATGACGGATCTTGAGGTGCGCAACTGGATTAAGGCAAACCAAATACTTCTTCCTTATCCCATAAGACTGGAGCAGGATGTTACTTGGGTGCATCTTGACATGCGTAATGACGGGACAAAGGGTAAAGTCGTATATTTCAAAGGATAATTCCATGAAAGAACTAAGAAATCTATTGTTTTGGGCGTCTGTTGGATTGCTGGCTATGCTGCTGGTGTTCGTGTTTGCTTCGTGTCGAACGAGGACGGTCTATGTGCCTGTTGAAACCAAAGTGCTTGACAGTATAGTCTACCACGATACAACGTTTCAGGAGAAGCTAATACCTTATAAAGACAGCGTGTCTACCCGCGATACTGTGTCATTTCTGCATAATCCGTATGCTTATAGTTATGCGTCTTGGAATAAGGGGATATTGAACCACTCATTAGGGATATACCCTCAATCTACGGTGACGGTCAAAATACCTTACTTCATTGAAAAGATAAGAAGAATTGAAGTGCCAAAGCCTTATCCTGTGGAAAGAAAACTATCATGGTGGGAACGGTTTAAAATCAATTACGGAGGTGCGAGCATGATGCTAAATATTGCATGTGTTGCATTGGCCGTTATTTGGCTTGCCATAAGGATAAAAAAGAAATAAGTGTAGAAGTTGGCTTTAGCTGACGCTCTTTCGGGGCTTAGAGTAGAAAGAAAGCCCTAACCCGTACTGACTACCAATCCGCAACGGGCAAACATCACGAGGACTGTTTAAGGGCTTTCATTAGCTATTAACGGTTTTCGTGATGTTTTGTTTTTGTATAACCCTAATATTTTTTTTGAAATGGAGAAATTAAAAAGAATTTACGAGAAAGCGGAAAAGGCAGTCTGTGAGATTGCGGACATTGAATTAGACAAGTTCCTTACCTCGCATGAGGAGAAGTACGTAGACGCCCGGTCCATCCTTGTAGACTGGCTTATAAGGGCCGGATTCACAGAGAAGATGATAGAGAAGTATTCAGGCATGAGCCAGCAGCGTATTAACTCGTTAAAGAACGGCTTTATTCGCAGAAAGCAGAAAATGAGTGTTGATTTGTTCTTACAAGAAACAAACAAGCAACTTACAAACAGCTTACAAATAACTATTTGATTAACAAACGACTTATCCTGTCCTTTGCTGTGCAGTCAATAGTGGCTGTAATTCCAAAAATAGTTATTATGGAAGCAGAAGTAAAACAAATTATCAAGGAAAAGGAGTATGTTCACGATGAAAATCGTAAGGAATATGCTTCAAAAGGCGTTGGTAATGCAGCACTCGCAACAGGTATCATAGGTACTGCATTGGGCGCAGCTGCCATTTGGGGCCGCGGTCGTGGAGGTTTCGGGTTCGGTGGCAATATGCCTGAGAACGTAAACATCAACACAGTAAGTGATGCTATCGCAGGGCGTAACGGTGCGGCTCCTACCGCGTTCGGTGCTTATTCACATTCATGTGAAGCCCAGTTGGCGCTTACTAACGAGATGTGGGGCTTGAAGATGAACACTCTGAATCTGATGTACCAGCATCGTGATACGGATGTCGCTGAAAAGTTCGGTTTGTGGAAGTCACAGGTAGACGGAGACTTCGGACTGTACAAGTCCATGCGTGACCTCTATGATGTTCAGACAGACAAGTTGAATAACGCAGCATTTAGCTTGTATAAGGGCCAGCGTGACGGATTCGACGAACTTAACGCCCGTATCAGCGGACTTGAAAAGGAAGTTGCAGTAGGTGCTGCTATCCGTCCTTACCAAGACAAGCTTATCATGTGTGAGATCGACAAGGCGTTCACTGCGTCTATCAACCATACAGATAGACTTGACTGTCGCAACATCAAGGGTGTCGTAACTTTGCCGAGCACTCCTACTGTGACCGGGTTTCCCAGTCAGAGATGTGGTTGTTGCCCCGGCAGCAATCCGGCTCCCACAGCCTAACAAACCAAAGCGCAAGACCAAGCGCAAAAAGTAAACGGTCAGTGGAGGGTATGCCTACGGGCATGCTTTCCACTTTCCAATTATCAACCACTGACTAATGAAATTATGAACAATATATTCTTAAATGACCCTATATTGGGCGGTAGTAGCTTTGATTCCAAGATAGCGGAGTTGCAACAGGCCCAGCAGCAAGTAGAGATGCAGAAAAGGATGTATGAGCAACATATAGCCCAACAGCCTACACAACAACCTAAAAGCCAGTCTCCTGTATGGGATGAGGTGGATGCTCTATGGGACGGAATGACGGAAAAAGAACGTGAGATTATTGCTTCCACAGAGGAGTTTCAGGAAAGCAGTAATCATATTACCATGATATTGAATGAACAATACATGGCAATGATGCGTCCGGTAGTTGAACAGAGCCAAGCCGGAAAGGATGCGCTTGACAATCACCTTACCCTGTTGAAACGGTTAAGGAAATCAGCGCAAAAGGAAGCTGATGCCGAACTGGACGATTTCAAAGAATACAAAGAAAAGTATTCAGACATGCCTTATGCTGAATATAAGAAAATGAAAAGTGAACAATCTAAGAAAGGGACGAAGAAATGAAGGCAACTGACATAAATAAATTCAAGGGAGATTTTAAAACCGCCATTCAAGAATGGGTTGAATATAGGATAGACGAGCTTTTTCCTAATAAGCCGCAAACAAAGGTGTTGCTGAAACGGGGGTTGAATAATTATCTTTCAAAGGCTGACGGAAAGCTAAACGGCATGATAGACAACTCCCTGCTGTTCATTACGGACGAGAACGGAACAATAGATACGGATGTTGCTATTGATATGTTCGTTGATATGTTCAAGGAAATGGATATTCAAGAATACAAAATAGGCATGATACCGATAACCGTAGGAAAAGGCGAGATTGTGGCTGAACTTCCTCATAACCCGTTGCTTGATATGGTGGTGGGAAACCTCGGAAAGGTGAAGATCACTTCCGCTGATTTTCTTGAATTAAAGGAGTTGTTTACTGCATAAAGCTGCATCTTATTGCACCTTATGGCGTTCTTTGACATGTTGGGATTACCACTTATTTTAATTTTTCGCTTATTTCTATAATAGAGCGATGCGTTATTTTAATTTTTCGGGAAAATTTGGAATAGGAAAAACTTTATTCTAATTTCGCCATGTTTTAAAATTTAATGATATGGCAAGTAGATTAACAAAGAAAGCTATCACGTTGTTTGATAGTATAAGAAAAGAAAATGAAAATGGAGAAGAGTATTGGTCTTCACGTGACTTGTCTAAGGTATTGGGATATAGCGATTATAGGAATTTTACTTCCGTAATTTCCAAAGCAAAGATTGCGTGCGAGAATAGTAATCAAATCATACAAAACCATTTTGTTGATGTCACCGAAAAGGTTCTCATTGGATATAATGTTGAGAGACAGATTGATACGGTACGTATGACGCGCTATGCTTGTTATTTGGTCGTTCAGAACTCCGATCCGTCGAAAACAATTGTTGCGCAAGCTCAAACGTATTTTGCTATCCAAACGAGAATTGCGGAAATAAAGCAGTCGGATGAGTACGAACAATTGACAACCGAAGAAGAAAAAAGACTTTTTCTCCGTAGTGAAGTAACAAAACATAATTCACAATTGGCGAGTGCTGCAAAAGGTGCAGGTGTCATAGATAACCGCGATTATGCCATATTCCAAAATTACGGTTACAAAGGATTGTACGGTGGCCTTGATGCAAAGGATATTCATAAGCGTAAAAAATTGGGCAAATCCCAGAAGATACTTGACCATATGGGTAGTACAGAACTTGCTGCAAACCTTTTCAGAGCCACGCAGACAGAAGAAAAACTTGTACGTGATAAGGTAAAAGGCAAGACTAATGCAAACCTTGTGCATTATGAAGTTGGCGCGAAAGTGCGACAAACAATAAAGGAGCTTGGCGGAACTATGCCTGAAAATTTACCAACTGTTGAAAGCATTAAGAAAATAGAAAGCAAACAAAAGAAAATTTTAAAGGCGATAGAATCGTCTAAAGAAGCATCTAAGTAAGGCTATATCATAGCAATTTTAGAACAATAGTGGCAGGTTTGCCACACCATAAGGCGGTAATTCCAATATGGTTTCACCGCTTTTTTTATGTCCGGGCGGTATCTAAATTCGGGCATATTCTATTTTACTCGTGTATGAAAGATTACTTGGACATATTGATTAAGCAGTCGGAAGACTTACCGCACTGGATGTTCTGCCGACTGCTTGCTATGATGCAATGGAACGTGCTCTAAAGATAGCCGAGGACGTTATTTGCAATGCTATACCGCTTATTGTTGCGGTAAAACTGGCTATGCTGTTAACCCTGTGTCTCTAATTCTTTCACATCCTCCAGTGCCCTATACAGTATGTATATGGTACTCATATTGTTTTTAAACAAATCTGTGCTCCCTTCATCTACATATTGCGCGTAATCAAACGCCAGTTCTACAAGTTCCTTTCTAAGCTCTTCAGGAGCTATAATGTCTCTAAAAAATTCGCCCATTGCGCTGACGTCATATTGCTTTTTAGCAGGTATTGTATTTCTTTCCATGATGAATATTTGTTTTAGGTTTTAAGCGGGCAGACTGATTACGCCTACCCAAAATAATATTAGTTTATCTTATTCTTGCTAATTTCCCGTCTGAGGGATTGCCGCCAAACAGGTGATTGATGTATGCTAATCCCTTTTGAGTACATGTCACAACCATTACAATAAATCCAGGATGATTTTTTCTTGATATAGGCTTTTCTGTCATTTCAAAGTAGCCTGCATCAATGTATTTCTGCTTAGGTTCATTACGATTTGCAAAGAATACGCCAACTTCCCTTAGCTTCTTGAAAAGGGTGTTTCTACCATATCCAAGATTAAGAATTTTTGCGGCTTGGCCTATGTCTACCTTACCTTCCATAGCAAAAGCTTTTTCAGCAAAATCAGCTTTAGGTTTAAGTCTTTCTATCTGTTTCTGCTGTTTTTCATTCTCCAAAGCTAAACGTTCCTTGTCTTCTTCCGCTTGAAGAGCCATTAAAAGAAGTTCCTTACGGGAAAGTTCACGCTTGTTTTCCTCGCATGCTATAAAATACTTTCGGGCTTGTTTGCCTCGTTCATTATTCTCGAGCATTGAAAGCTCTTTTGCCATGCCGATAGATAGTGCATATTCTATTTTGCTAACTTGCTGATTTTCAGACTTGATAAAATTATCATGTCTGATATTCAATAAGTTACCTTGATAGTCAAAATAGAGCGTTTCAAAATCTTTTCCTTCTACAAAGTCGTATTTATTAATACGCCCTTTTATCCAATTAGCAAATTCTTGTTTACTTTCAAGAAAAGAATGTAAGTAACGTGCGTTAACGGCTTTTTTCCCGTTGTTTTCACTGATAGGGAGCAGTTCTCCCAAATTGTTAATTTCTGCCATAGATTTATTGAACTTTATTGGCATTATAGGGCTGGTAGCCTGCCCATATCCGGCTTTTCGGAAGGGCAAAGAAAAAGGCTGCCCTGTCCCATTGTTCAACCTATCCAAAGGCAGATATAGCATTAACTATACCTATGGGGGTGGCAGCCACTATATTGTAGCGTCAAACTCGCAAGCATAAAAAACGCCTGCATATGGCAGGCTTCCGCTTGCCTTTGGATAAAAGTTGAACGCTGCAAATATACGCCCTTTTTCTATAACGCCAAATAAAAAACTTAATATTTTACTTTAACTGTATGATTTCTACCCCATATCATCGCATTATACAGCGAGGCGGCATATAGTTTAATCTCTTCGTTGCTTTCCAAGAACTCCACCTTTAGCGCTTCTTTCATTGCGGTGGTATAAAGGTTTTGGTCTAATGTATTATCTTCCATTGCTTTTGTTTAAAAAATTAATGATTCTCTCAATCTCTCGAATATCTTCTCTCTTTCTTCGTATGTGGCTTTTCTTGTTTCGTAAAAAGAACCAAACAAAGAAATGTTTTCTCTTCCCGAACTGGCTATATATGTATGATATTTATCAAAATTATACACCAAGTAATCGCCTTTGTCGAACGAATCAACAACAATAGGGTTAAGCCCGGCAACATTGTTCATCAGCTTCTCAACTTCATCGCGGTTCAAGAAGCATTCTACCCACTGCTCGTTATATCGGTTGATTATATGGCCGTCATAGGTAACGGCCACCTCGTATGTATCTTCCCCGTCTGAATAAAACAGCTGTCCTAAAAGTACACTGACGCCATAACCATTCTCAAACTCAACCACTCCCTGCATGTACTTATCAACATCTTTCATCAATTTCATCTTTTTGATAAAATTTACCTCTTCCTCTGTAAAGTAAGGCTTAAACTCTATATCAGAGAAACTGTATTTTCTTTTAATATCTTTCATAATTACAAGTTTTAATTATCTGCATTTCACTTTTGTAAGCCCGTATTTGGCTAATCTCAGATACACCGTCCTGACGCTTACATTCAATATTTCGGCCATTCTGCGGGGAACTATGCCGTCCTCCTTGTACATCTTTGTAATGTTCTCCTGTGAAAGAGGGTCAACAAATACCTTCCTCGGTTCGGCTATTCCCATTCGTTTACGCGCCACTGCCGCATACGCTTCGTTTTGCTTATCCTTTGTTACGTAGATAACGGTAGTGTTGCTAAGGCGAAGAGGAACCAAGTTCTTTTCAAGCTGTTTGCGCTCCTCTATCAGGTGTTCTGCATCTCCGTTGACTGTCGTGTCTACCTTCTTGTATTGTTCAGGCAGACGGGCGTGTCTGTCTCTTAGTTTCTTTTCGGTTGCTCTCATTGTCTCAATATATTATTCCAATTCTATGATACCATTTGTCCGCATGGCTGAACCATCCAAGCATGAACGGTTTGCCGAAAATGGTTGCTTTGTAGAGTTTACTCATGTGTTAATTTGACTATTAAAATCGTTAATAAAGTTCCTTACTTGTAGGCTAAAACCTATATTTGTACCGCATTTGATTTGGAGCATTAACACCTCCAACCCGACGAACTGTCATTCGTCACCTTTCTTGTCCGTTCTCATTGAGAAAAGACATTTAAGCCCAATGTCCTGTAACTTTGGGCTTTTTTAGTTGCACTTGACAGGGTGCAGCTTAAAGCTTGCTAATACAGGTTAGTAGGCAAAACGGAGAGGAGGTGTTATTGTGAAAAATCAAATGCAAAATGAAAACGGCAAAACTCGTATTTTCTGTCGGTATATCATAAGGAACGGTAAGCGGATATATCCAAAACATTCCAAATACTTTTCTTTCTTGGTAGATAGTAAGAAAGTGGCGTAATGCTGTTTTAAGGGGATGTACAGGCATCCCTTTTTTTACTCATGGTTTATCACATCTTACATATCTAACTCCTAATATATTCAACGTCCCTCGGCAATGAGGACAAATGTTTTTGCAGTAATAAGACCCTATTACCACTGCCGGATCTTTAACTGGTGCAAAAGTGCACAAATGAGACAGACTCGTATCTACCTTTTTATATCTTCTTAATTTACTCATAATTCTATATGTAAATGATAAGTATTAATAATAGCAAACAAGTAAATAGCCACAGTAATAATACAGTCTATACATATGGCCCAACTACCGAGGCGGTAGAATCTTGATAAAGACAAAGCCATCACCGCCAAAAATAAAACCCATTGACTTGTCATTAGTCCTGCCATTAATGTCATCCACTCAAAAAGATCCAAAACGCTCATTAAAAGAAGCATGGGGTGCTTTTTAAAATATGTATTCTTATCTTCTTTGGGAGAATGTATATATTCGTATGTACGAGAATAAACCCTCTTACAGTTTAAGGCTTTCATGATTTCGTATAAAGCCAAAATACCTACAAATAAAAAAAATATATGCTTCATTACTATCCCTCCTTATTAACTTTATCACAGAACTCCATTAACCCTTCGTGTTCTTCTTTGGATATTTCTTTCCAAAAAGTGATTATACACACGCACCCGTCATCTTCATACAACTTACGCATCATGAGATTTACATCAAAATCTCTGCCTTCAATTGATTGTGTTCCGCAGCATATTCCACCTAATTTGGATCGATAAGTATAGTAATAGTATTTTTTAATATCAATATTTCTTTCCATGTTTATATGGTATTAATTCGTTATATCTTTGTTTCTGCTCAATGTGCCAGAGCAAATCTATGTCAAGATGCTTGGCAAGCCCGAAAATCTTAATTAGAGAGTAGGATATATCTCTATCAATAAGATTTTTAGTAATATTGAAAATAGACTCTGTAAATGTTTTGCCAATGAATATGTGCGAATATTCTTCAAGCACTTCATCATCCAAACAGTCATTCTCCAACTTAATTTCACGCAGTCCGCACAAATCAAGCAGGCGGATAACGGCATCGGTAAGCTCATCAGGAACTGTATCTTTGACGTGTCTTTCAAACGAGCACTTAAATCGTTTTTCTTCTTCCACTAATGCGGAATAACGGTTAAACTCACGCTCAAAAGTCAATATACCTTTGAAGTATTTCCCTTTTCTATCTGCTTCCACTGCTTCCATAAGCTCGGATATGACAAGACATAGGCAATGTTCGTTACTCAATTCTTCATCATGAAAACCATGTTCACAGGCGGTTTTATAGGCGCGATCGCGCAATTTATTTAAATTCATGTTCATGTCTTATTTTACTTTTAGTCATTTTCTAAAATAACGGGAGAGGTTATTTTAGTTTTCTCTACTTTCTTTAATTGATCATACTTTTCTCTCACTTGCCTGTAAAATTCCTCCTGCTTCTTTGTGAACGGCATGAATGAATGGTTCAGCCAGCGGCAGATGTAATAGGGCTTGTCGTTGGAGTAGTCCTTATTGTCTGACGTTACCAGCCAATCTATCGGATTGTCATTCCTATCTGCTTTTTCTCTTGCGAGAATGAACGCATCAATCAGCTTGGGGTATTTCATCAATCCGATATAGTTGCTTGTAAAGTTCGCTTTCGGGCAGACGATGCAACCTACACGCTTTGAGTGTTCGTATTCGGGATTGATAGGAAGGTTATGCTTGTGTATATAATCCCAAACATCATTGTCCGTCCAATCAATGATAGGCTTTAGCTGGATAACGCTTGCAGTTCCTACGGATTGGCAGTGTTCTTCAAAGTAATCGTCTATCAGAGCCTTGTTTCGCTTAATTACCGTTTTGTTCTTGGCTTCAAATGCAGTTCTATTGGCTCTTTTTGCACTTTCAGCCTTTCGCACACCGACAATGGAACACTTATCTACATAGTTCGGATTGTGTTTGTAACATTCGCAACAGTATGCCATTGTTACAGTTGGTAGTAACCCACCGTAATTTCTCCAAATGTTTTCGATAAAGCCAAACTTGTAGTCCCTTCTCCAAATCACATCGGGATAATGCTCACGGATGAAACGCTTTGTGACGGAGCTTTCAAAAGAGACATTGTAGTAGGCTTTGAAGTCTATGCCGCTGCGCTTGCAGAGGTCGTAAACAACACAAGAATCTTTACCTCCAGATACTCCAACCGCAATTTCAAAATTCATTGCTTTTGCTATCTTAGAAAATTTAATGATTCTGGTAATAGCTTGCTGTTCTATTTCTTCAGCAAATAGGTTCATAGTCTAATTGATTAGTTCAAATTCATAAGCGAATACCCAAGGGTTGCTGTTTTTTTTCTTCTATCTTTCCAAGTTCCATAATTCATATTATATAACCTATCGCACCATTCAAGATTTGACACTCTATTATTTGTTTTGTCTTCATCTTTATGATTTATTTCCTTATAGCCATTAGGATTTGGGATGAATGCTTGAGCTACCAATCTATGCACTCTTTTCGTTTTTCTGCAATTGGTATAATTTATACGAACCTGCATATATCCTTTTTCGGATTTTGCTGTTTTTATAAGTATTTCCTTTCCCCATTTTAATGACTTCACTCTTCCAAAATTTGAAATAAAGTAAGCATCGTCTGTTTTTGGTATAACCTTCCATACTTCATTATCAAAATCTTGTACAACAAACGAAGATTTATATTCTTTTTGTCTTTTTGCCCTACTTATTGCATCTCTCGCTTTGGCTTTCTCATAGTTACGAGTGCGAATAGATGTTTTCTTATGACAACTTTTGCAGCTTGATGTTATACCAATCTCACGCCTATTGTCAGCGTAAAACCCATTCTTTGAAAACCATTGTTTACATACATTGCACTGGTAATATATTTCTCCATTTATATATTTAAAAGGTTTTAATCTCATTAGTCTATCAGTTTAAATGAATAACAAAAAACGTATGGATTCTTTAGCCAAGTTCCTTTTCCAGACACCTTGTCTATGAGGGCGGCAAAGGCTTCGCGAGGGGTGTCGAAAACTGGGAAATACCCAGGTATCTCATATTTCTCGTCAAATCCAAGAGCTTTACCTATTTTGTTAGCTTTAATCATATTCACACCTTCACGTAAGCAGTCCTCGTCCGAAATGTCTTGGAGTCGTTCTATTTTTACGTTGGTGATGCGGATGTGGTGCTTGCAGGCTTCGGAGCGGACAAACATTTTATTATTCCAGCCAGCTGCATTTTTAATATGAGGATAATATCCGACATCTTCTTGCAGTGGCTCTTCTGCATCATACCCTAAATCTTTGTAGCTTTGCGCAATGGCAACCACTTCGCCGACTTTGTACGGAGAGGTAATAGTATCACAATAATATTCGGATGATATTTTGTCCTTTATGCCAAAATAAGTATTATCATCATCAGTTTTTAGTTTTTGTGATTCAGGAACTTTGACTATTACCATATCAGGACAACTACATTTCCAATAGTGTAACTTTTTATCTGTCACAATTCTCCTTGTCGTAGTCTTCCAACCTTCCAATACGGCTTGGGTTAAGCTGTATTTATCATTAAACATTATTTTCTTAGCCATAATCATATTAATCATTAAACAAATCAACAGCTTTCGCAACCCAATACCATATCACGAAATAAAAGGCGTATTTGGCTAATCTTTCGCAAGATAGTGAAGGCTCTAACCCGGCTATGAAATTCCACGTATTATACTCATATACACAAATTAGATATGATATAATGATAGAAACCAGTATATATATAAATCTTCTCATAATCATATAAGTTTTAATGCTTCAAAAATCCCGGCTTCGAGTGCTTCTTCGTAGGTATCCCAATTCCCACCATCGTTAGGGCCTTTGGCATCATCATCTTCCATCCATGTGCCGTTATTGGCTTTCACAATGGCATAGCCATAACCACAAGCATTACGGTATATTTCAATATGCAAGTTCTTGGTTTCACGCAGCCACTTTTGAGCAATGGATTGTGTAGGTTGAGAAAAGCATTGTTTTGGTAAATCATCATTAATTCTATATAAAGTTTCCCTTGGTATATTATTAATATCAATAACATTTTTACAATACTCATTAAACCCTTTCTTTCTCAGCTGCTTCGCTGTCTCTAATGTTACAAGTTCTTCGGTCATGGCTATTCTTCCTTTCTGATATATCCGTTTTCAATCACCCAGCACAGTATCTTATATGCGTTCTCCAAGATATCCACATTGTTTTTATAATCTAAATCGTCAAACGTATAATTTACGTATCTATAACATATACAAGGCGGAAGTATTTGCAGTTGATATTCTTCATCATTGTATGTAATATAACTCGGCAGCTTGTCAAGAATGTCCTGCAAGGTGTAAGTGGGAATTGATTCATATGACATAAAACCACAAACTTGGAATTCTTTCTGCAAACTCAAAAACCATTTACCTTTGGATTTATCATCAACACGACTTCCATGCGATACTCTTGCCCAATACATACTTGCATCACTCGTATCCAAGCCAAGCTCCCTCAGGTGCTTCATCTGATCTATTGATAATACTTGTTTTGATTTCATATCTAATCTCTTTTTTAAACACTCTTACATAAAGCATTAAATTTGAATTTATCACAGTTTATAGTATCTCGGTTAAATCTGTCAGTGCATTTATAATAATGCTTACAGTTGTAACAAACCCTTTCAATCTTTTGCTTTTTCTTTACTTTAGGAAATTTCATTCTTAATCTCCTTTCTCTTTAATATATTTTTCTGTAAACTTGATAATTGTCTCTAAGAAAAGACGGGTTGCATTATCAGATATGATACATCTACTACCGCTGTTCCCAATCTCATGCCTTTGGATTGAAAAAAATGCATACTCCTTTTTAGTGAGCGCGTACCATGCTACTTTTATTCGTTCAATCATTTGTTTAATCTCCTTTCTCTTTAATCCGTTCCAGTACATTCCTGTTGGCTTCGAGTATCTCATCGAAAGAGGGGATTTCGTTTTTACCAACATAATAAAACATAAGACCTCTGCTAACCATTGGCGAACGTCTTTTTAATGAGTTGAAAATAGATGTTGTTGGAATATTCATTTTAATTGAAGCATCTTTTATTGATTTGAAAACGTAAGCAGTTTCTCCATGTATGCAACAAATCTTTTTTCGATAACTATCAGTCGCATGCCCATAGGAGTTATTGTAAGACCTTGTACACCATTCCAAGTTATCAACATTATTATTTAAAGGGTTCTCGTCTTTATGATTTACCATCTCTAAATTTAAAGGGTTTGGTATAAATGCTTTTGCAACAAGCCTGTGCACAAACATTAGTTTCCTTTCCCCATTAATGCTAATTGTTACCTGAACATATCCATGAGAATCTATATAACCTTTCATTATCCTTGGATACGCTCGTTTCCCCCATCTACTAAAAATGCTTCTAACTCGTCCAAAATTACTAACTTGATACCCAAACACTCCTTTTGTGTCTTTCCATACCTCTTTCATGTCATTATAAATTTAAGAGTTTATGAATATTCTCTATAACTTCTCCGTCTGTCAGTGAATCGTCCTGCATGATTGATTTAATCCGATTTGCAAGCCATTCAGCACCGGCTTTGAACCCTTGTTCAATGTCATATCTATCAAAATCGAAATGCAATCTATATTTCTTTGGAACTCCACGTTCTTGACATTTATCGTCAGCATATTTCCTTACTGCTTCTTCTATTGTCTGTTTCATAACTATATTTTATAAGTTATCATGAATCGATCTTCGCCTCTCTAATGTCTATTTCAATCTCTAACGTGGTGTTTGATTTCGTTTTTAAAAGATGGTCTTCTATCGCTTCTGATAAATGACTCATTGCATCTTTTTCGTCCTTACCTATTCTCCTTACATTTATTTCTTCATTTGAAATAATATATCCATTTGACACCTTTTCAATTTTTATTTTTACTTTCATTTTAGCTCATTTTTTACTGATTTGAGGGTTATTCTTCTTTTAGTACGCTATCAATCAAACTGTCTATTTCCTGATCGGATAGAAACTGCTTACCTGCCTCCTTTTGCTCCTGAAGTTTAACTTTAAGCCTATTTTCTATCCTTTTCAACGCTGTACAAGTGTTCTTATCAGGATAATACCAATCAATAGAACTACAAACAATTAACTTAATATGATCAAGTTCTAAGCTATCCGGGCAATGTTTATTGAGAAAGTCTAAATCTTCTTTGATTATCTTCTCGTATGCGTTTTTATCAATCTTTATGCTCATATCTAAATTGTTATTCATTAATTGGTAGTTTCATAAAACACATCCATATCGTCTTACTTTGTCTTCCTGTGGTATGCCCAAATAACGGCTCATAAGGAATAAGAGACAATATTTCAATAGCTTTTATCTCGCTTTCGTTCCACTTGAATACCAATGTGCCATTTGGTTTTAAAACACGCATACATTCATCAAAGCCTGTCTTTATCACTTCCTGCCAATTAGCAGGGAGTTTACCATATTTCTTTGCCATCCATGAAGTTTCGCCAAGTGTTTTAAGATGTGGTGGGTCAAACACTACCATATAAAAGGTGTTATCTTCAAATGGTAAATTAGTGAAATCTGCTACAATATCGGGTTTTACTTCTATGGTTCTGATTTTATCTCTATCCTTGGCCGTGATGGTTTCGCTACGCTTGTCTATGAATAAAGTGTTAGGATTATGTTTGTCAAACCAAAACATTCGGCTACCGCAACAGGCGTCTAATATGATTTTCGTTTTACTCATACTTATTTTGTTTTACTCTAATTTTGAAAGGAGCACATCCTAATGAAAGGCTGAGTGTCAAATTCTAACTTGTCATTATAACTGTTGGATATGCTCCTTTTTGTTGTTACTTTTGTTTCGTCAAATTCTAAAAATTATAACTTATGAAAGAGTTTATAAAAACATCAATCTACTGCCCTGAAGAAGTAATTGGTCTAACTATCTCAATCTGCAAACAGCTTAACATTCCATGCAGAGGAAAACAAGATGCAGGGAACTTTATTTTTCAAAGAGAGCTAATAAACAGCCTTTCAGGAAAATACAAGATAAATGCTTCCGTAGGAAATAATTGTTTTTATTATTCTAAAAGTCTAAACCTGATTGCGGAGTCTCTCGTTTCTCGTAATATCCTGAACGAAGACGCTCTTCGACAAGACTTGGAGGAATTTTGTTTAGCAAATCCGCCACTGCGCCTTTAGGAAAATACATGTGAAATCCCCTGAGTGAAAACACATTTTTTTCTATAAATAAGTTTGCGCCCACCACGTTATTGTTTAGCACTCTCTCCAAGCGTGCAAGGAACTTTTTATCCCTGTACGTTTGATACTTCTGTAATAGTTTTTTAATCATAATATATTATTGTAAGCTTAATATTCCACCTCAACAAATTCGCCGTCTACTAATCTATACCAAGTATCAGCCTTGATATTCTTGCCGTCAACCACAACGGCTTTCCAATCGGAAACATTGTACGAGCTTTCTTGCTCCTCTGCTATAACCAAGATAGATCCCATACCTCCTCTGACCTTTACATTTGTTCCTCGCGCCACCGCTAAACCGTTATTTCCAGTTGATGAACTACCTCTTGATGTCGCAGCACCACTATCACCAGCGGTCGCAGCACCTCTATTACCAGCGGTCGCAGCACCTCTATTACCAGCGGTCGCAGGAAACCCCGGATTTGCATTATTCATATTAGTGCACCGTTCCTTTACATAAGATACGGTTGCTTTCACAAGCCCTTTTATATCGAGTTTTGCTCCGATATGTATTTTAGAACAAGCGATCTTTGTATCATCCTCATCCGCATCCATATAACCGCTTCCCTCAACTTCGTGAAACTTATTCATACCTATATAAGCAGGCGGATAATATCCAAAGACATCCAATGGATGAAGACAAAAATGAAATCCATTTTCGCAAGCTTCTATTTCTCCTTCCTCCTCGTAGTCCTTGCCTTCTTCGTATTTAAATCCTCGGCATGTCATATCTGGATTAAAACCCTTGTATCCTTTTATTTTGGTAAACTCCTTTGGTAGAGTAACGTTATCCGGAAGATTTGCTCTAAGTATCATGTACGCCATATAATTTGTATCAAATCCGGCTATTCCTGTACCAATGGCGGTGAGAAGAAATTCCCTTTCCGGATGCTCCTCAGCAAATTCTCGGAAGTTTCCTAAATAGGTAATTAACTCTTCTTCGGTTACTTTCTGCATATCCTTATCTAATGTCGGAATAGCATACGACTGCCCTTGCATCCCTTCGGCTTGTCCCATGACTGCACCGAATTTTTCTACGGCTAATCTTGCCGCCCCTCCAGCATGATTACCGTTCATATTTGAACCAAAAACGAATATCTGATTTTCTGTAAGTTCCTGAATATTATCAGGAGTTAATTTCTTTTTCATAATATATTGTTGTTAGTTTAATTTATTCGTACATATTTACCTGCTATATCACACGTCCTTAGCACTTCTGCATTATCCTCTCCAAAAGCAATGAGGATACTGCCACATCCGGGCGAATCTCCGCGAGTACCGTCCGGACGAAAAAATTTTATTCTATTTCTTAAAAACTTCATCGCCGTAGCTCTTTCAAAAATTATGTCTTGAAATTTATTGCTATCACATCTATTAAATAGCAAGGCTATACCGTTACCATGCTCCGATAATCTTTCTACAAATTGCCACATCAGAGGCTTTGAGTAGGGAGGATTAAGCCAAACTCTTCCAAACCATTCTTGACGCAACCCGTCATTGTCCTTGTTGTACATTACATCTGCGGTTTTCCATAACGGGTGAACCGGAGCGCATGGGTCTAAATCAAACTTCCCCAATGCGTCTATTATTTCTTTTGGCGTATACCACTCATCGGTAGGTTTAGCTGAACGTTCAAATTGTGTATTCATTGTTTTTATTTTTTGCCTTTAAATCTTTCGCATATTCTTCCATATCGGTCACACGCACATACCCTGTGACTTTTTACCATACAGAAGCATGAGTTTTCAATAAAATATTTAGCGTATGCACATCTTCGACAATACACAGCAAAAAGGATTTCTTTTTTCTTTGGCATTATCTTCGGCTTTCTCCCTCGATTTTTACCACATTAAACATTTCTTTCACCCGGTCAGCGATATAGGCTCCATATCGTTGAGAAAGCTCTGTATCCGGGTCAAGATTCGTAGTCATATGGGTATAGAAATTATATCGCTGCTCATAACGGAGTTGCAATACGGTCTGAATGGCATTAATACCCGTACCAAAGTGTTTGGCATCCATAGGTTCCCTTCCTACCTCGTCAATAGCAAGATTGTGCATGCACGACCTGTCTGTGTATAGGTTCAGTCCGGAAATACCTTTCTCGGCAAACTGCAAGGCAATTTCGGCAGCACTGGTAAACTGAAAGGTCAGCCCCACATCTGCACCACCAATACAATAACGGGCGATTTTTGCCGTATAGTTCTGCATCCCTTTCAACAAAGTGGACTTACCCACCCCAATAGGCCCATGCAGCAACAACCCCTTGCTTACATCAAATACTCCGGGAATCCCCCAAACCCATTGATAAAGAGCTTTCAGCAATTGGCGATTACTATTATCAACCGTAAAAGTTGGCGAGATTGCTTTCATGGATGCAACAAGTTGATTACGCCAATACATATCAGCCTGTTCTTTACTCCATTGTTTCTGATTAACTTTGCTTTCCGAATACGATTGATTTGATACCGGCGGAGCTTTCGTCCGGCTTTGTATCAATTTTCCGATTGTTTCCATTTCTTGCTTGAGATACAATTTCATTAAACTTAGAATTGATGTTGGTTACGCTGAAATTATCAAATATCCATCCCTCTTTAATTGATGAAAGAAGATATTGAAGGGCATATAACAGAGAATCATCGGAAACGTCCATTTGCTTTTGCTCTCTTTGGAATTTGAGCTTATTCAAGAGCTGGGACATAGCCCCCGCGTCTTTGGCAGTCCAATAGTAGCTATTAGAGAAGGTTTCTCTAAAGTAATTTTCAAAAATAGAGCGAGCCTTAGAATTAATTCCGTCAACCTCTTTCTTCTTCCGCTTACCTCCCCCTTTCAAAGGGGGTGAGGGGGATATATTATTTTCTTGTTTACTCTCTTCTAATATAATCTCTTCTTGCGATGTTTTGGCGATTGGGTGGCTATCGGGTGGCGATTGTGTATCTATCGGGTGGTGATTAGGTGGCGATTGGGTGGTGACCAAATTGTTATCGGGTGGCGATACATATCTACTACTTTTCCACCGTCTTTCGTTACCTCGTTTACCTGCATCAGATAATTTAGCTCTTTTATCGTCTAACGGCTTCATACGCATATTTAAAGATTTGGAGTAGAAACACTCACCGTCATCAGTGAAGGAAAATAACCCAAAGTCATTTATTATGCTTTTTATTAAAGAAGCATCAGAGCGTAAATCAAAAGCAAGAACGTTGTAATCCACTTTTAGTACATAGTCTTTGCTATCCCTCAATTTTTCTATCAAAGCCCAATATAGCCCATAACCTTCCCATTTATGCTTTATGCGTAAAGCTATAATCTTATCATCGCTTCTTGCGTCGCTGTCGTGTGGAAAGTAATTCTTCATTATTTGTTTCTCCTTATTGCAAAGTATAGCAATGCAATTGCGTTCCATATAACATGAGCAAGCGGATGAAGCCCGCTTTCCTCGTCTTTCGTTTCACCTTTTCGATATGCTACCAAGTGCCTAAGAAGCGCAGAATAATATCGGTTTTCCGCGTCAGGAAGATTCTGCCAGCTATTAGGAGCATACTTTTTTGCGCCAAAGTGATATACCTTAACGACTTCCTCTATCAAATCCAGCGGGAGCAAATCCCAGCGGAGTTTGTCGTCCTTGTAATCATTCTTAAATGATTCTGCCATAGTTATACATCTTTCAGGTAATCGGTTACTACTTCTATAAACTCGTCAAGCGAACGGACAACAACGTACTTAGCACCGATACTTTCAAACTCTTTCTGATAGGCTTTCTGATTCTCCGACTGCCTGCCTGTTTTAGTTTTCAATTCAATTCCACAGAAAGGATAGAACTTATTCGGTATGAGAAGTATCAAATCAGGGAATCCTGCACGAACGCCCATTTGCTTGAATTTTGCTGCTTCAATGGCTTTACGTTTTCCGCCATTAGGCGCATGAACAAGCCGCTTCTTCCATTTAGGATATTTCAAATCCCAATATTTAATTATAGATTTTTGGAGAGAATCTTCTAAATGTCTCATACATATTTTATTTTCAATTCAACACTCACAGGTTTGTCTTTCATCGTAGAGAAAGCATCAAGCAATTTATCCTTGATTGTTTCCAAAGGTTTTGTTAGGATGTGGCTCTCTATTACTGTAAGCGGTAACTTTTTCCCGCTGTGTGTAATGAGAGCCATAGAGGTAATTACGTAGGGTTTCATGTTTTATAAAATTTCTTTGCCTGCCTTGCAATCTTTTTGTTTAGCTTACTTAGCATCTCATACTGCTTGCTGTCACCTCCTGCATTATGAATGTCACACTTTCGGTCTATCACAAGTTTCTGAACAATTGCAATTTCGGTTTTGGTTAATGTAAGTCTCATGGTAAATATATTTAGAGGAGAAGCCCCGAATCGAACAGGGCACGCTGTTTTGCTGGAATTATTGAAACTGAATATAAACTAACCTTAAATAATCATGGCAAATCACACTATGTCATTCCAATACGTTCAGCGCTACCATATTCTCCGTTTTCTCGCCAGTTCCCGTATACAGTGCCATTGGCGTAACCCTGATTGGGCTTGACGAGGAAGTGATTCTTAATAAATGAAAATACCTTCACAGGCTCTTGTTCCCGGATAGGCGGTCAAGCCACACCGGAATAGTTAATTTGTTAGCTGATTAAATCTTAACCTGAACCTTTCACAGGACTTCTACATCAGTAGAGGGCTTTTGGTTTATTTTATTAAGTCTAAAATCTTTGTTTTGGCAATAGCATCCAGCTTCATATCTTGAAGCCCCTGCTTCATGTATTCTGCCGCCTTTTTGTTGGCATCATCCATGTTCTTTGCGGAAATGAGAACATAGTACTTGTTGCTTTTTCCATTGCCTCTATCGTCAACGAAAACATCAATCAGAGTAACCTTGTAAAAGAACTCATCAGCCTGCTTCTCATTGACAATCTCACGTATCTTGCTACGGCTGATTGCGAAAACGTCACACTCCATATTGTTAGAAGCGTACATTTCAAGTCCTTTCTGTTCTGCCTGACAGAACAAATCTACATCAGTGATGAATTGCTCGGTAACTTCTTTTTCATCGCCTTTCTCGTTAACCTTGTTTACTTTAAGCTTAAATTCGTACAGCATGGTATTTATGTTTTAAGTTACACATCAGAAGGGAAGATCGTCGTCATTTATTGAAGCAACAGGCGCTTCCACCGTAGCAGCCGCATTGCTTGAACCCTCAAAATCATAAGGCTTGAAGTCTCCAAGATAAACCTTTGATTTGGCCTCTGCCTCCGTCTTGTTCGCGTCCCTGTATTGCTTTGATAAGGACTGCTTGCAATAATGCGTCTTCCCAAATTGGCTCGGTTCTCTTCGCTCATTAACATTAAGGCCAAGATATACGGACTTCGCTTTCAGATTTTCGTCCATGCTTACATACAAGTCATTTTCCTCAATGGGAATAATAACACACTTTTTGTTTTTAATTGTTGCTATGCCTGTCTTTTCAAGCTTCAGCAAATCTATGCTTCCGGTTAAATTCATAAGAAAATGTTTTTAAATATTATAAAGTTCTTCTTTTGTTTTAAGTAATCCATATAGGTTATTTGAATGGATATAATAGCAGAAATCTTCTATTATGTTTATATTATATTCTTTTGAGGAATCGGTGTAATGACACTCTATGGGTTCATAAGGAATAAATTCAGTATGTACAACGTCAGTAAACATATTTTTCCTATATCCCCCGAACTGAAATAAATCAAAATAAAATGTAGAGCAATTAAAGATATCAAGATAAAAAGTCCATTGGCACGATCTTGTATAATCATCTGTGTGCGGAGTGGAATATTTGGTCTTGATGTCTCGAATCACCTTGTCGTATTTCAAATCGGCATATCCATGCACATGAATATCAAACAAAGACGAATAAAAATCTTTTCCTCCATGCACTTCGTGCTCTCCCGGATACTTATTCCGGTAATAAAGGCATTTTCTACCGCCTTGCTGTTTAATCTTACAATAACCCCATCTTCTTCCTGTTCAAATATTCCGTTACCTATATATGTAGCTTTTCCTGTTTCTACAATTTTATGAAAACAAGATCCGATTGTAGCGTAGGAATTAGGCTCTTTTTTCCCTGAAAGAACGTTTAGGAGGCGCTCCTCCGTATCCCATACAGAGTGCTTGTCTCTGAAACGTCTAAAGGCTTCTAAGGAAGTTACACTTATACGATACATAGGTTATTGTTTTTTAAATGTGATAGCGTAAGATGTAGAAGATGAACGGGAAGGAGGATAAATGGTATATATTTCTCCTGTTTCTTCATCTATTTCAGTTTTACTTCCATTTATAAGCTTAAGATAACTTTCTCTATTCTTTATTTTTTCATCTATATCTCTCTTTGCGTCGTTCAGCTTATCCCAAACAGGATCATTACATCCTGTAAAATCATATTTTACGGAAGTTTCCTTGATCTGAATAGTAGCACCTTTATATGAAGAATTCTCTCCTTTCCCGTATCTCTCCAATTCTTTGATAGTAGACTCCCTAACTTCGTTGTTTTTTAAAAACAAGGAAATTGTATCACTTATGCTTTTCATTTGCACGACAGCTTCTATTGCGGATATTTCTCCGTTAAGCACATTTTCTACAAAATAGTAAGCAAGGCTTTCTTGTTCAGATTTTGTTGTTGGAATTTTTTTTATTGACAATTCGTTGCTCATTGTGAATTTTTATTTATTATGTATTTTTCGTAATTGGACGATATTATGTTTATATCCTCTTGAGATACCTTATAATTTGCATCTATAAGATTAACTAATGAAAGCCTCTTCCCCTCTTTTTTTGCGGCATCAAGTCGCGCATGGATCCATCCCATAAGTTTTTCATCGTTTAACTGGTTTCTGTTTAGCATCTTACGATTGTCTATTGTCGGAGTAGGTTGTGGCTGTATTTTATTATATTTGGTAGTATCTTTATCCCAATATACATCTGCTCCTATTCCTAATGCTTTACAGGCTACCGATATAGCATCCGTCAGTGCCATCTTATAACATTCATCAGAAGTATAAAGACCGTTTTTTTCATTGGTCACGAATGAAGAACCGCCGACACCTTGAATAGCTTCACTCCATTCACCATTCATCTTTACATATAGATTTATATGAACAAAACTCGATATTACGTCTCCCCCTCCTTTTTCAGTCCACATCCTTAATATTTCATACCTCCATCCAAATCCGCAAACTCCAAATTCTTCTGTTAGCTTCTTTATGCGCCACATCGGATTTATATCAGACATTCCTTTTAGCCTCCCCGCAATGATGGTTTTTAAAGCTTCTTTCGGAACTTCCCTAATTCTATTGTATAAATCCAAGTTTGATTTATTATCCATATATTTATATTTATTAGTTTAACAATATCTTGATAACTCCTGACTGACACAAAGGCTCATTCTTTCTTCTTCAAGCTCATCAGGTGTGTAATCGTATTGACTGCGTTCTATTTCTGTGCGCAATTCCTCTATATCTTCCTCTATAAGCTGAATAATTTCCTCCTTTGAAGAATATCCGTATTCAGGAAGATACGCTAATGGGGAGGACTTAACTTTATTCAGTTCCTTATATAATTCTTCAAGCTCATTTTCCATTATTTCTTCTTTTGAACCGCCCGTACAAGGTTAAATCAAAACGGTGCGCACTTCGTTTCTCTCGCGGCTTTTAGTACAGTAATAGCACTACCTTATTGCGGTTGAAATAGGTCAAACCTCTATTATCTCAAATTTTCCTTTTCTGATATATATCTTATGGTTATAGTAATCTTTGACTATTGCGTAATCAGATTCCGGTCTAATATTATCCGTACGATCTTCTACATAGGAATCGTCGTAGGCTTCCACCGTTGCACTGCCGTAGGCTTTCACCGTTGCACTGCCGCAGGCTTCCACCGTTGCACTGCCGCAGGCTTTCACCGTTGCACTGCCGCAGGCTTTCACCGTTGCACTGCCGCAGGCAAAAGACACAGTTCTTACCTCATGGCATTTTCGTGTATAGATACCAGCTTCCGAAAGTTCTTCCTCAGTAAAATTTTCTTCGAGATATATTGCATCAACTATCCTTGCATCTATTAATACCCAAAACCAGTTAGCGGTGATGGCTTTTAATAGATCAGCCTTATTTTTAGCATCAAGTCCCATTTTGTAACCGTTTTGGCAGGCATTTGCGTTTTTTGCCCGGTTCAATAGTTCTTCTTTTAATTCTTCAAATGTTTTCATATAATTGTTATTGATGATTTCCAACTAAAAACCGGACTATCTTCTCAGACCGCCCGGCAACCTAAACAAATAATTCATCCATAGGATAATTCAGTTCTCGTGAGCGTTCCGATGTTAAGCCTTACCACTCGCCTTACGGTGAGCCACGAGAATATATATAATAAGCGTGTACGGCCGCCTTTCATTACCACCGCATACTTTACACCGATTTAAGACTGTATCGGACGCTTATGTTGTCTTTATGACCTGTTGTTTCTCGCGATACGGGCGCCCAAACCGCATACTTCTCTACCGTAGGACATTTCGGTGCGAAGAAACAATCACGATAACCAAGCCTATACGTAGTTTCGGCGTTTCCGCTATACGTAATCCTTAGTTATATTGAAACAAATCCGAATATCAGATATTCAAACTTTGTCTCACATTCAATACGTCAAAGAACGGTGTATCTTGCTTCCTCTGCACGAATCGAACGTGCAACAATCGCTAACCGGAACAGACCGGAAACGCTAAACCCTTACGAACAAATAACCTTAGCGATGCTCTAACCGTTGAGCTAAGAGGAAGGAGCGTTATTCACACAACGCGGTTTTTTTCTATGAATCTTTCAAGACTTCTCAGTTCGTACCATATAGTACGCCTGTCGTATTTTGAAAATGATATTTCGGCATTATTCCTTAGTTTTTCCAACAGTTTTTCTCCACATCCTAAGTATGCCATTGCTTCTTTGGCAGAGAGCCATAGTTTGTTTACCGGCTCTACCTTTCCGGTGTTTTTTGAGCGTCCCATACCTTACCAGTTTAAACTATCGTAGTAATCTTTGTTGCTTAAATAAGTCTTCACGATCTGCGTATCGCTGCAACCTTCACCGAGGGAATCTACAATAACATTGTAAGCCGTTTCCGTCATATTGTATATGACCTCTTCATTATAATCAGATTTTCCAACTATTCCGAGAAGGAAAAAGAATCCTGTAAAGCCTAAAGCGAATACAGCTATCTGTTTGAATACTTTGTTGTTATTCATAATGATAATATATTACTGAAGTCTTTTTACTATTAAACCTTCAGGACAGCTCTTCGAATAAAAAGAGTACCCCTTTTTTGACAACCTTGATATAGTGGATCGGGCCACATTGGACTTTACATGCTTATCCTTTATAATCACCGTATCACCAACCTTTATGCTTTTCAATGTATCTGCCGGAGATATTTTTTTTACAGCTACTGTTTTAATGTCATTCATGTTTATATATTATTGTATTAATCACCTACAAAGCAAGAACCGAATCGTCCTCTATTATTGTTTGTATAATAAGCCGATACAGGAGCGGAGAAGTCATCATACTTACTTCTTTCGGCTGGTTTCCATCCTTCGTGCTCTTTTCTCAATTTATCAGCAAAAGCCTTATTGTCGATAGATTTATAATCTACCATGTTGACAATTTCCTCTCTTGTACGAAGAGTAAACTTTGCCATTTTCCAAGACTTTCTCAAACTTTCAGACCAAGTGTATTTACCTGTCTTATAAAGGTTATGAGCTCTTTTCATTATGTCTGATAAATCGTACTTCATATTTGTTTTCTTTATTTATTTTATTATCTTTGTATCTACATTGATTTGTAACGTTGTTAACCGCTTTGTTGATTAACAACAATGCAAAGATAGGTATCTTTTTAGATACTACAAAAGGAATGGTATCTTTTTTAATACCATTTTTTATGTTATAAAACATGTTTTGTGTAAATACTTGATTAGTATATTGTTATGAACGGATTTAGATCAATGCCCAAAAAGGAAAAAGAATATCCTAAGTTCATTACATCGGAGGATAAAGATGTTGTGCTTGATTTGATGCTTGATAGAAAAGATGAAGAGGAGATAGTTCATTTGGATTATAAAGATGTGTCTTGTTTGCTAAATATAAGTAAAGGGCAATATAAAAATATTATAGAAGAATTTAAAAAGGATGGCCTAATAGAACAATGCGGGTATGGAGATAAATATAAACTCTTATATGGCATACACAAGAAAAAAGAATATGGCGGATATTGTATGGAGAGGGATGCTTATATGGCAGGTCTTAACAACTTGCAATTACAGTTAGAGAAAGTACAGAAAGAGCTATCTCCAACCGTAATTGAAAAAATAAACAACGTAGTCGCCAATATGAAAGATGTATCTGAAATGATAATCGGAATAAAAACAATATCCGAAATCATTTCTCATCATATTCTTCCATAAACAAGTATGAAAGAATTGAAGCAGATCGAAGAATGATGGCAGAGATATTTAATTCGTTAGCCATTTTTTTACTAAAATCTGAATTTACACAATTAATATCACCATTTATGAAAGCTCCTGCAATACATTTTAAAGAACTTATGATTTCTTCCATGTTATACGGGAAATTATTTGGAACTATAAAAGAGCTGGTTTCAAAGCAATCAGGATGTAATGATTTAACTTTTTCTGCTTCTTTTCTTAAAAGAATACCCTTTAAATTGTATTTATCATACAATACATCACATATGGATTTTTGTATTTCATATTTAAGCGCTTCTTTACCATTCATTGGACTATTCGGTTCTGTTGAATGCGTTTTTAATAATGATTCGTAGACTTCATTAATTAGTTCTTTAACATTAATGGTTTCTTTTAATTTTTTCATAATTCGATCTTTGAAATGTTGTACAATCGGTTAATTAATGCTGGGAAAATAGAATATATTATTTATTAAATTATTCAGCCTCGAATACAAAATAAATGAAGTCATTATCTTTAAATTGAACACGCACAACAGCATAAGCGTGTCTCACTCTTGATATTTGATTTCTTCTTTTTTTGTTTATGTAGAAAGGAGATTTAATATCAGCGTTTTCAGACATATCAAACATCCATTTAGTTATATTGCGCTGTGCCGCTCTTTTTGCCTTTTTCATAAGAGCAGAAATCTTTGGATCATTAGTACATTTGTAGTTCATTGCTATATAATTTATTAATTGATATAAACAGTAATACTTGCCCGATTTCTATAATCTGTTGCCATAACATGAGAAAGGAAATCGCCTGACGGATAAGGCTGAGATTATCCAATGTTTAACATTATAATTAACGCTTATGGCAAGAATTACTGTAAGGGTCAAAACCACAACCCGGATTAAAATCCGGCGGACTGTAATTAGGGTTCGAAGAGGTTAAAACCCAAAGGGGTAGCAATGGTCTGCTACCCCTTTAAATATTTATCTTCCTTTCCCTACTCTTGTTTTAGGGAGATTGTATTTGTTTACAATCTCCTCGTACGCAGAATAGGCTAAAGAATCAACGTGCTCATTATATTCATTACCATTGTGCCCTTTAACCCAAACAAAACATATTTCATGGAGTGATGCTGCACAATGATGATAAAGGTTTATCAAGTCTAAGTTCTTTTTTGGCTTCTTGCAGTTCGTAAAGCTTGTTATGCAATATTGAGAATCTGTATATACGGTTAATGTAGATCCTTTTGGAACAGACTTTACGGCGCTTATTATTGCAAGCATTTCCATACGGTTATTTGTAGTACCAACAAATCCTTTCTTGGACTCCTTTATTATTATTCCGTCCTTAAGTATTATATAGGCAGAACCACCTTCGCCATAAGGAGAAAGGTTGTCACAGCTTCCGTCTGTATATGCTTCAAATTTAAGACTTTCTTTTTCCATTGTAATTATATTAATATTAAGTTATAGTTATAATGAATATATTGTTTATAATAAGTTATATACTTAATAAAGAACAACTTGCTTTGATTTGAGGTAGGGGACTTGAGCAAATCATCCCCTTACCCGTAGAGAGTGTTTTCTCTCTTGCGGTTTTGGGAATGATTCAAGAGAATGAGCCCGTCATCTCGGCTTTTTCGTCTCGGCTCTGAATTGGGTGCTTCCAATCTCGGCTTTCAGCTTTTACAGAGTTGGTTATCTCGTAACCTGCACCTGTGCACCAGTCCGCTTATTTCAATCGACTGCCTTCTTTCGTGCATCCCCTCATGGGCTTTCACCATGATGCTTCGGAAGGTTGTTTTAAATCTGTTATAGGTCGACGTTCAATTTCTACCGTTAGCCCTCCGCAGTACTCGTAAAGCGGAAACTATAACCGATTGTACTTTATAAATAAAAAAATCCGTTGCTAAAGTCAAGAGGCAACGGATTTCCATATAGAGAGGCCCACGTTAGGGCGATTGTTTAATTTAATCTGCATCTGTTGCCTCTTGACTTGCAACGGGTGCAAAGGTAGTATCTTTTTTGATACCACCTAAAATAATAGGAGATTTTTTTTATGAAAACTGCAAAAGATAGGTTTCATGAAGTAATGGATAGTCTTGGGTTAAGTGACTATAAGGTATATACCAGTATAGAGGGAATAACAAAAAATATGATATCTAAATTAAGACAAGGACATACAGAAGAAGTGTCAGTGAAGATATTAATGCCTTTTTGCGAAGCCTACCCCCAAGTCAACGCCAACTACATCCTTACCGGAAAGGGGAATATGTTTCTTGACACTGGCAAAGCTCCGGCCAATAGCCTTACCGCTTCACAGAATCAAAGAATGTTTGAAGATATGATTAAGGACAAGGACAATCAAATAGCCGATTTAAAGGCTGAAATAGAAAGGATGAAGTCTGCAATGGACAAGTTGACCGGACAGAATGAAATCATGCGAGAGCAGCTTGGACTAAGCGGAAGAAGGACTTCAACCAAGAGTGCGTAATAATTGATTTCAATACCGGGAGGGTGATTCGATAAATTATGCTTGAAAATTATGTTGATAAACATTATTTATCTCGGAACAAAATTAAAATATTATTTGTTTATTTCTTACTTATCGTTTTAACATCAAAAAATATTTATGAACGACGCGAATTTAGTAAGATACATATCGCACCTCTTAGATGCGTACAACATAGTTTCCAAGAGAGTAGACGATCTTGAAAACGAAGTAAGGATATTAAGAGGAAGCCAAGAGGTTACGCCTAAAAAGGAGTGCAAGGTATATGATATGAGAGAAGTTCATAAATTAAAGATATTGCATAAGTAAAGAAAGCACTATGCAATTAGTATGCAAATGATTTATTTACCGTTTGTAATTTATTGTTTTTTAGATAGTTATGTTATGTAAAATTCGGCTTCCCAAGCTGAGGGTCGCGGGTTCGAGTCCCGTTTTCCGCTCTTAATGGAAAGTCAGATAGTTATCGTAAGATTGCTATCTGACTTTTGTTTTAGGGGTAGGCTGCACTTTTCAGTTTCATAATATTGGCATGTGTTGATGTTTTGTAGTTATATATAATGTATTGGCATGTGTTGATGTTTTAGGAAGTTAATATAATAACCGTACGATGTTAACTTCGTAGCGGCACGATGTTAACTTATTAGGATGTAATAAGTTAACATCTATTTAGGGCGCCTGTATGCTTGCCGTAAGCGGTTGATTAAGACAGCTCTTCAAGAGGGAAAAGCCTGTGTCCATAAAGTCTGCAAAAAATAGTGTTTATATAATAAACGCTTTTCGCACAGAAATTTGTACTTTTGCACTCCGTTTAATATGAACCCGAATAGAAAACTTTAAAAACAAAATAAAATGGCAGTAGAATTGAAAGACCTTACCAAACGTAGCGAGAATTATTCTCAGTGGTACAACGAGTTGGTGGTAAAGGCCGATTTGGCAGAACAGTCGGCTGTGCGTGGATGTATGGTAATCAAGCCTTACGGATACGCTATCTGGGAGAAGATGCAGCGTCAGTTGGACGATATGTTCAAGGAGACAGGGCATGTAAATGCTTATTTCCCTTTGCTCATCCCGAAATCATTCCTCAGCCGCGAAGCGGAGCACGTAGAAGGCTTTGCCAAAGAGTGCGCCGTAGTGACACACTATCGTTTGAAGAACGATCCGAACGGTGGCGGTGTAGTGGTAGACCCTGCTGCAAAGCTGGAAGAGGAACTCATCATTCGTCCCACTTCGGAAACTATCATTTGGAACACCTATAAGAATTGGATAAACTCTTACCGGGACCTGCCTATCCTGTGCAACCAATGGGCAAACGTATTCCGCTGGGAGATGCGTACCCGCCTGTTCCTGCGTACCGCCGAGTTCTTGTGGCAGGAAGGCCATACAGCCCACGCCACCCGCGAGGAAGCCGAAGAGGAAGCTGTACGGATGCTGAACGTATATGGTGAGTTCGCTGAAAAGTACATGGCAGTGCCCGTTGTTAAAGGTGTGAAATCGGCCAACGAACGTTTTGCCGGCGCCCTCAACACCTATACAATTGAAGCGATGATGCAGGACGGTAAGGCTTTGCAAAGTGGTACTTCACACTTCTTGGGACAGAACTTTGCCAAAGCCTTCGATGTGCAGTTCGTAAACAAAGAAAACAAATTGGAATACGTATGGGCTACTTCATGGGGAGTATCTACCCGCCTGATGGGTGCGCTTATCATGACACATTCCGATGACAACGGTCTGGTGCTTCCGCCACACTTGGCTCCGATACAGGTGGTTATCGTGCCTATTTATAAGAATGCCGAGATGCTTGCCAAGATTGACGAGAAGGTGGCCGGCATCGTGGCCAAACTGAAGTCCATGGGTATCTCTGTGAAGTACGACAATGCCGACAACAAGCGTCCGGGCTTCAAATTTGCCGACTATGAGGTGAAAGGTGTTCCCGTTCGTCTGGTTATGGGTGGTCGTGACTTGGAGAACAACACAATGGAAGTAATGCGCCGCGATACGCTGGAAAAAGAAACCCGTTCTTGCGACGGCATCGAAGAATACGTGAAAGACCTGCTCGAAGAGATTCAGGCAAATATCTATAAGAAAGCGTTGGACTATCGCAACAACCGCATCACTACGGTAGACAGCTACGACGAATTCAAAGAAAAGATTGAAGAAGGCGGCTTTATTCTGGCTCACTGGGACGGAACCACCGAAACGGAAGAGAAGATTAAGGAAGAAACCAAAGCCACTATCCGCTGTATTCCGTTTGAGTCTTTCGTGCCGGGCGACAAAGAGCCGGGCAAGTGTATGGTGACCGGCAAACCGTCTGCTTGCCGCGTGATATTTGCACGTTCTTATTAATAATAAGGTGTTTTTATTTCTGCGGGATGAATATGGCTTTCATCCTGTGAGGTAAGCATAATACTGAGGGCTTTGTCAAAATGAGATTCCACTATCTGTTTTTGACAAAGCCCTCCTTTTTTTATTCTTTGGGGATAGTTCAACTCCGTTCTTTTACTTTTGGTCTGTACCAACCGTTGGTACGGCTCGTACCTCACAGTGGTATTGTCCGTACCAATGGTTGGTACAAGTCCTACCACTTATTGGTAGAAGCAGTACCAGACGGTGGTATTTATTGGTACATATACACTGTTGATAAACAATACAGTACGGCGAAGAGAAATTATTGCTGTCTTTCCCGTTTGGATTGCACTTCCGGGCGGGACATCTTGGGTGAAATGCTGTCCGTAGCCATGCTCTTTTCAGCCGGTTGCTTCTTCAGCCTTTTCAGTTTCCATTTGTTCCAGAAGAGCAGCTCATTCCATTTATTGAAATCCTTTTTGAAGATGATGCCTATCCCTTGGGTGGTGAGGTTGGTCTTGGTATAATACCGGTCGTTTGTTTCGTTATACGCTTTCAGGCGTATGTCGCCGGAGCGGTTCACAAGCCATTCGGCTTGGAAGTCGCCCACGAAATTGGTGTTGGCCATCGGGTTGTCGCGGTAGCCGAAGTTGCCGTTGATGAGCAGTCGGTTGTTCAGCAGTTGTCCGGAGAGCATCGTCTCGAACTCCATATCGGTCCAGCCTTTTTCTCCGGTACTGAAATTTGTGCCGAAGTTCCAGTTGTTGCTGTCGATGATCTGTGAGAGCGCATTGTTCAGTTGTCCGGAAAGGGTGGAGGACAGCACACTCGACATCATATTAGAGTTGCCGGTGGCGTCCACATTCTCCGGGGTATAGAATTTGCCGATACCCAGTAGATAGAGTATTTGCAGGTTCATCTGTTCGTCCGTTGGGATGTAGTTGCGCACCAGTGCTTGCACTTCATCACGTTCATTGGGCAGTTCCAGACTCATTTTAATGTCCGGTGAAGTGAGTTGCCCGGTCAGTGCCATGAGGCAGTTCACCTTGATGCTGGTTTGGTTGACGTAGTTGCTGGCATCAGGAACAAGGTCGTTCAGCGAAGCGGAGTTCACAAGGTAACTTGCCTGGATGTCGAGGGTGGCATCCAGCGGCAGGCCGTTGAAGGTGATGGTGCTGCCGTCTTTGATGATGAAGTCCTTGCGGATAACTTCCTGCAAGCTGAATTTATAAACTCCCTGACTGATGCGGTAGCTGCCAAACATTTTCACGTCTCCTTTATTGTAGAATTCGGTGCGGATGTTTCCCGTACCTTTTCCGCTGATGTAGTCGCCGGCAACGGGATCCATGATGATTTTCATGGTGGCATCCGGGGTGGCATCTATCAGGAGGTTCAGCCGGATGTCGGTATCGCTTTCTTTCTCCAGAACTTCTTTCTGGGCCAGCTCGTATTCCGATGCCAGCATGACGGAGTCTTGCAGTATGCGGCGAGGCGTCTTGTCCACAAACTGTATGAACTGGTTGCTGACGGCCGAAGCAATACCTTCTTTCATATAAGTGAAGTTGGTGTTGCGGTTGGTGGTCATCGCTACGTCTATGTTGACGCCCTCTGCCGCATTGCCGGCAATGGTGGCGTTGCCTGTGCCGTAGACTGTGCCGTAGAAGGGGAAGTCGGGAGATTCTTTGGTGTTCATTACCAGCATGTTGTTGACGTCGAACTGGAAGCGGTATTCCAGGTTCTTGAAGTGCTGGTAGTGCAGGTAACCGTTGGCTCTTCCCTGATGCCCTTGCGTGTCGAAGATGCGGTTGTTGCGGAAAGTCAGTCCGCCGGGCTCGATGAGTATGCTGTCTTTCAGGGAGAAGGTGGTGTTGAGCACATCCACTTTAATGGAAGCGTCGCCGAATACACGCCCTTCCATGGTCAGCGCTTTGAATTTGCCGTAGAAATGGACACGGCCGCTGGCACGCCCGTTGAATTCGGGAGTGATGCTCTGCATGTAATGATGGATGAATTTCAGGTTGGTGCTGTCGGCTTCAATTTGCAGGTCGAGTGAGCTGGTAGGCTTTATGGGATAGATGTAGCCGTACACGTGGCTCTTGGCAATGTCTTTCTCGCGGATGCGGGCATCCAGATAGATGCCTTTCACATCGTGATGCCATTCGCCATGTATGTTGGCATCACCCAGCAGGCCTTCGTTCAGACCGAGGTTACGTATGAATAAGTCGGTGCTCATTACCGGCTTTTTAAGTACGCCGCTGGCATACGCAGGGCCTGTGGCTTCGCCTTTGAAGTTGACGCCTAAGTCGGCTATATCGAATACGTACCCTATATTAATCTCTTTCAGATTCAGGCGTACGGTGTCCTGAGGCTGTTCGGAAACGGTTCCGTTGATGCGCAGATGACGCTCTTTGTGGCTGAAATAGAAGTTGTTGACATGTATCTTTCCCGAATCGACCACGATCTGCGAAGGGTGTATCTTCCAGATGGTGTCGTTGAGGATTACGTCTGTCTCCTGAACATTGACGATTGTTTTCAAGGCGGGAATGTCTTTCCTGCCTTTATGGGCGGACCTTAGGTGTTGTTTGCCACCGTCTGTCTCCCGAACCGACTCGCGGATGAATTGCGTAACGGCCGCCAGTTTGCCGCTATAAGTCACCGCACTGCTGTTTCCCCAGTTGAAAACAGCCTGTATACGGTCGTCTTTGGCTTGGGCTTCCAGCGCTACATTGACCGCGCCGTTGGGCTTCCGGTTAGTGAAGCGTACCTTTGCCTGAAACTGTTCGCCCGGATTTTCACAGAGAAGAACGCCCGACTCAAAAAACTTTTCTTTATAGCTCAGCCGCGGGAAATAACCTTCCACACGCAATCGTTGCAATTTGTCGTTGAAGTAGCCTTTCAGTGTGGAGTGGGTATATACTTTCAACGGTATCTGGAATACGGTAGACAGTATCTCCGTATTGTAGATGTGCAGGTCGAAGTAGAAATTATTGGCTGTTTCCCGGGGACGCTTGTCGGGTAATATCAAGGCGGGGATGTAGCGCCGCATGATGTTCAGTACGCTGGCGGGGAGGGTCTGGTACGAGTAATCACCCTCGATCGTACCCCGCAGGAAGTTGGAGTTTATAGTCAGCCGTTTCTGATGTTCATCGTTTTGGGTGGCGGCAATCCGCAGGTTGTCCATAAAGAAATTCTGGTCCGGAGCAGTATATTGCAGGCTGTCAATGTTGATTTCTCCATTCATATCGTTGATGGAGCTGCCGGTGAAGTCGGCTTTTATCTTGACAGATAATTCTGTGTCCTTATATTTGGGGGTGAGGTGAAGGGTGTTCGGACGGAAATGGCTGACGGCGGCGTGGAAATTGAATGTGGGTGTCTTGCCGGCTGTGTTGATTGCGCCGTTCAGCTGTATCGCGCCGTTTTCATCATCCAATGTCACGTTTCCGTTGAATCCGCCTTGTTTGTATTCTCCGTCCAGCGTGATGTTTTCATAGGTGTAATCGCTGTAATCTATGGAAGCAACCAGTCCCTTCATGGTAATGGAAGGATACTTTTTTTCGTAATGATTTCCTTTGAGGTCCATGTTGAAGGTTACTTTCCCGAATTTGTCGTTATTCAGCAGCTTGCCCAGTTCGAACTCTGCGGTCTTTACTGCACCGGAATAGGAAAAATAACCCTTTTCTTTGTCCGAACCGAACTTGAGGTCCGTCTTGACAGTGCCTATGTCCGTACGCACTTCACCATAAGTGACCAGATCTGTGAAGTATCCGGATATTTCTCCCCGGAACGATACCGTACCTAAATGTTGCAATACCGGAGGTACTCCCTTATAGTCTTTGCTCAGGTTGCGGACAAAAAATGTGATGCCTTCCGGATCGGCGTATAAATTGGACAAGTTGCCGAATATGTAGGCATCCTGAGGATGTGACAAGTCCTGCAAGGATACATCGCCTTTCAACAGGAAATGGTTATCGGCGGAAATCTGCAATTTGGGGCAATTAAGCTGGTTGACTGTTCCGTCGGCTTTCATTTCCAGTTGCAGCGTCTCCCTGAAAGGTTTGAAGGCTGGTACAAATGCAGATAAATCCTGCAATGCAACCGCCGAAGGCAACATGTGGAAAGAGAAGCGGACATCATTGGCGAAATTGCCGAAAGCTCCCAAACTGTCATATTCCATACGGATAGTGTCCATTGCCAGGGAGGTGTTGGGCAGGTCAATGGCAAAATTATCTATCCACATCTTCTTGTTATTGGCCACTATCTTAAGACTTAATTTCTTTAGTTCAAAGCCGGAGTGGTCTTCTTCAACACTCATTCGCTTAATGGCGGCATTGATCGAATCGCTCTGAAGAGCTTTTAAGGAGATGTTGGCGAGAATGTTGGACAGGCGGATGTGCTGCGGATTGAACTTTCCCGGAGTTCTTTCGGCGGATAGGACATCGTAAGATACCCGCCCGCGACGTATCAGCAGGGAGTTGATGCGAAGATCCAGATTGCTTTTCTTCTTGACAGTGTCTTTGGAAGCGAACGCATCGAGTACGAACTGGAAATTGCTTGTCGCTTGAGGAGTGGGCTTTTCCAGATTAGCGTTGAAACTGAATAATTGTACGTTTCCGATAGATATTCTTCCGTTGAATAAGGGGAGTATCTCGAACTTGGCGGACAGGCGCCCTACTTTCAGCAGCTCTTTTCCCGACTGGTCGTTCAGCATAAGGTCGTCGATAATAATCCGGTTCAGCAACCCTATATTTATCCGCCCGATAGTAAGCCGGCTGCCCAATACGGAACTTAGCTCCTTGGCTACGAGTACAGACATCTGATGCTGGACATAAGGGATGTTCAGCAATAAAATTATCCCGATATAGAGCCCCAGCACTATACCGATTATCCAGCGTACTGTCGTTTTCAGCGTTCTGATAGGCGGTTAATTTTTTGTTCGGCCAACAAAAATATGAAATAATACGTTATGGATACTACTTTTATCACTACTTTTGCAGCGTTTAAACGTAAATAAACACTATGAGTACAATAATCTTAGGAATAGAATCTTCATGTGATGACACTTCTGCAGCAGTCATCAAGGACGGCTACCTGCTATCGAATGTTGTAGCCAGCCAGGCAGTTCACGAAGCTTATGGTGGAGTTGTTCCCGAATTGGCTTCGCGTGCACATCAACAGAACATAGTGCCGGTGGTGCACGAGGCTTTGAAACGCGCCGGAGTCACAAAAGAAGAATTGAGCGCTGTGGCATTTACACGCGGTCCGGGACTAATGGGGTCTTTACTGGTAGGTGTATCGTTTGCCAAAGGGTTCGCTTGCTCGTTGGGTATTCCTATGGTGGATGTTAATCATTTGACAGGACATGTGTTAGCGCATTTCATTAAAGCGGAAGGTGAAGACAATGTTCAGCCTGAATTTCCTTTTCTTTGCCTGCTGGTTTCCGGCGGAAATTCTCAGATTATTTTGGTGAAAGCCTATAACGATATGGAAATTCTGGGACAGACCATTGACGATGCTGCCGGTGAAGCTATTGACAAATGTTCAAAGGTAATGGGACTGGGCTATCCCGGAGGCCCGATTATTGATAAATTGGCACGTCAGGGCAATCCGAAGGCATTTACTTTCAGCAAACCGCATATTCCGGGATTGGATTATAGCTTCAGCGGCTTGAAAACCTCATTCTTGTATTCCTTGAGAGACTGGATAAAGGACGATCCCGATTTCATCGAGCATCATAAGACGGATTTGGCAGCTTCATTGGAGGCTACCATTGTCGATATATTAATGGATAAATTGCGTAAGGCGGCAAAGCAGTATAATATAAAAGAAGTGGCTGTTGCCGGCGGTGTATCGGCAAATAACGGTTTGCGCAACTCTTTCCGCGAACATGCGGCAAAATACGGTTGGAACATATTCATTCCTAAGTTCAGTTATACAACGGATAATGCTGCAATGATCGCCATTACCGGCTACTTCAAATATCTGGATAAGGACTTTTGTCCGATAGAAGCGCCCGCTTATTCGCGTGTCACCTTGTAAGAAGAATATATTCCCTATATAATAAGGTATGAAGCTGGAAGAAGAAATAGGAGAACTGTTGAAAGCGAAGAATCTGTCCCTTTCCACCGCTGAAAGTTGTACCGGTGGCGGAATTGCCGCCTTAATAACTTCGGTTCCGGGAAGCTCGGAGTACTTCAATGGAGGGATTGTGGCATATTCTAATGAAATAAAGCAAGATCTGCTTCATGTTTCTGCCGAAACACTGGCCAGACATGGTGCGGTGAGCCGGGAGACTGTTGTTGAAATGGTGAAAGGTGCGATGAAAACGCTGAAAACGGACTGTGCGGTTGCCACTTCGGGCATTGCAGGTCCCGGTGGTGGAACACAGGAAAAACCGGTGGGTACAATCTGGATAGCAGCTGCTTATAAAAATGAAATTGTGACAATGAAGCAGGAGGGAGATTGCGGAAGGGCAGGAAATGTACAGTGTGCTATTCAAAATGCGTTGTCGATGCTTTGCAGCAAACTGAAATGAGCAAAAAATGTTCTCGTACAATGAATTATTTTAGGAAAAACTTGTTTTGTAACGATAAAAGTGCTTACTTTGCGCTCTGTTTGAAATAAGTATAGATAAAAACTATAAAAATAAGATAGAAATGTCGAAGATTTGTCAAATTACCGGAAAGAAAGCCATGATTGGCAACAATGTTTCACACTCAAAGAGAAGAACAAAAAGAACCTTTGATTTGAACTTGTTTAACAAGAAATTCTATTATGTAGAACAAGACTGCTGGATCAGTCTGAGTATTTGCGCTAACGGTTTGCGCATTATTAATAAAAAAGGTCTGGATGCTGCTTTGAAGGATGCAGTAGCTAAGGGCTATTGTGATTGGAAAAGCATTAAAGTAATTGGCTAAAAAGTAGAGGAGAATACTGATTATGGCAAAGAAAGCAAAAGGTAACAGAGTGCAGGTGATTCTGGAATGTACAGAACACAAGGATAGCGGTATGCCGGGAACTTCTCGTTATATTACGACGAAGAACAGAAAAAATACTACCGAGAGACTGGAGTTGAAGAAATACAACCCGATTCTGAAGAGAGTAACAGTACACAAAGAAATCAAATAATAATAGTATAACCCATGGCAAAGAAAACAGTAGCAAGTTTGCACGATGGTTCTAAAGAAGGTCGTGCTTATACGAAGGTTATCAAGATGGTTAAGTCTCCGAAAACAGGTGCTTATTCTTTTGATGAACAAATGGTTCCTAACGAAAAAGTACAAGACTTTTTCAAAAAATAAGATGAATACAGTTGCTGCGAAGCGCTGATTACTTATAAAGCTCCTCTCATTGGAAGTATCCGGTGAGAGGATTTTTTTTGTTATTAAATCGCTTCAACTTTTATTATTTGTCAGTTTTGTTATATCTTTGTAGCATAATGTATTATACAAAAGTGTAGACTATGGGATTTTTTAGTTTTTTCTCTAAGGAAAAGAAGGAAACGTTAGATAAAGGATTATCTAAGACAAAAGAAAGTGTATTCGGCAAGATAGCCCGCGCAGTGGCAGGAAAGTCGAAAGTAGACGATGAAGTGCTGGATAATCTGGAAGAGGTGCTGATAACTTCGGATGTGGGTGTAGAGACAACGTTGAAAATTATTGAACGTATCGAGAAGCGCGCCGCCGATGAAAAATATATGAATGCGCAAGAACTGAATATGATTTTGCGCGATGAAATCGCTGCTTTGCTGACGGAAAATAATTCAGATGATGTAGATGATTTTGAAACTCCGATTACGAAGAAACCTTACGTCATTATGGTGGTTGGAGTGAATGGCGTGGGAAAAACCACTACCATAGGTAAGCTGGCTTATCAGTTTAAGAAAGCTGGTAAATCTGTTTATCTGGGAGCGGCCGATACTTTTCGTGCGGCAGCGGTAGAGCAGTTGGTGATATGGGGGGAACGTGTAGGAGTTCCTGTTGTAAAGCAGAAAATGGGTTCGGATCCCGCCTCCGTAGCATTTGATACTCTGAGTTCGGCAGTAGCCAATAATGCTGACGTAGTGATTATTGATACAGCCGGGCGTCTGCATAATAAAGTGGGCTTGATGAATGAGCTGACTAAGATTAAGAATGTGATGAAGAAGGTTGTGCCGGATGCTCCTAATGAGGTGTTGCTTGTTTTGGATGGCTCTACCGGACAGAATGCTTTTGAGCAGGCCAAACAATTCACGCTGGCAACGGAAGTTACGGCAATGGCTGTGACTAAGTTGGACGGAACGGCTAAAGGCGGTGTTGTAATAGGTATTTCCGATCAATTCAAGATTCCTGTGAAGTACATAGGGTTAGGAGAGGGTATGGAAGACTTGCAAGTGTTCCGTAAGAAAGAATTTGTAGATTCATTGTTTGGGGGAAATGCATGAAACGGAAAACCATTGATATCATAACATTAGGTTGTTCTAAAAATTTGGTGGATTCAGAGCATTTGATGCGCCAATTAGAGGAAGCAGGCTTTTGTGTGACGCATGATGCCGAGCGTCCGAAAGGTCAGATTGCTGTGATTAACACCTGTGGCTTTATAGGTGATGCAAAGGAAGAGTCCATTAACATGATTCTTGAATTTGCACAGGCAAAAGAAGAAGGAAATTTGGAGAAACTCTATGTCATGGGTTGCCTTTCGGAACGCTATCTGAAAGAACTGGCTATTGAAATCCCTCAGGTTGATAAGTTTTACGGTAAGTTTAACTGGAAGGAACTGTTGCAAGATTTGGGTAAGGCATATCATGAGGAGTTTCATATAGAGCGTACGTTGACTACTCCCAAGCATTATGCTTATCTGAAAATATCGGAAGGATGCGACCGTAAGTGTTCGTACTGTGCCATTCCCATTATTACAGGGCGGCACATATCGCGTCCGATAGAAGAAATCTTGGATGAAGTGAGGTATCTTGTGGCTCGTGGGGTCAAAGAGTTTCAGGTCATTGCTCAGGAACTTACTTACTATGGAGTGGATTTGTACAAAAAGCAGATGTTGCCCGAATTAATCGAAAGAATTTCGGATGTTCCGGGCGTGGAATGGATACGTCTGCATTATGCCTATCCTGCCCATTTCCCTATGGACTTGTTCCGGGTTATGCGTGAGCGTTCTAATGTTTGTAAATATATGGACATTGCTTTGCAACATATCAGCGATAATATGTTGGATAAGATGCGCCGCCATGTAACTAAGGAGGAAACTTATCGTCTGATAGAAAAATTTCGTGAGGAAGTGCCCGGAATTCATTTGCGCACTACGCTTATGGTGGGACATCCGGGAGAAACGGAAGCTGATTTTGAGGAGTTGAAAGAGTTTGTCCGTAAGGTTCGCTTCGATAGAATGGGGGCATTTGCGTATTCCGAAGAAGAAGGTACGTATGCTGCGGCCCATTACGAAGACACTGTTCCTCCGGAGGTGAAGCAGGCCCGATTGGATGAACTGATGTCTATTCAGCAAGGCATTTCTGCGGAACTGAGTGCGGGAAAAGTGGGTAAGCGGATGAAGGTGATTATCGACCGTAGGGAAGGTGATTATTATGTTGGGCGCACTGAATTCGATTCTCCTGAGGTGGATCCTGAGGTGCTGATTGAATGTGGGGATGCGTCGTTGGAAATCGGTAACTTTTACCAGGTGGAGATAATAAACTCCGATGATTTCGATCTTTTTGGCCGGATTATTTAAATATTTTTCCCAAACTCCTTGTGTATGTGGGGAAGATTTGCTAATATAGCACCGTAGTTCACAATTTTAAAGCTTGGATTTTGAATAACAAAGAATTTACTTCTGAATTGTCACGACGGTTGGGGTACACTTTAAAGGATACCTCGGAGCTGGTTACATCCTTGTTGTCGGACATGACGCGGCAGTTGGAAGAAGGGAATGTGATTTCCATACAAGGCTTTGGAACATTCGAGGTAAAGAAGAAAGCTGAACGTATATCTGTGAATCCGACAACCAAGCAGCGCATGCTGGTTCCACCCAAGTTGGTGTTGACTTATAAACCCAGTACGTTGTTAAAAGATAAGTTTAAGTAATCTTGCTTTTAAATCTTCCATATTATGAATGAGAAACTAAACATACAGGACTTGATTGATTTGCTGGCTGAAAAGCATGGCATGAGCAAGAAAAATGCTGATAGTTTTGTGAAGGAATTCTTCCAGTTGATTGAGGAAGCGCTGGAAAAAGATAAGTATGTGAAGGTAAAAGGGCTGGGGGCTTTTAAACTGATTGATGTGGAAAGCCGCGAAAGTGTCAATGTCAATACGGGGGAACGTTTTGAGATACAGGGACATACTAAAGTTTCATTTACTCCCGAACCTGCCCTGAAAGACCTCATTAATAAGCCATTCTCGCATTTTGAAACGGTGGTGCTCAATGACAATACAGTCTTGGAAGATACCCCTGTGGATGATAGTGATAATGAGGATGAAGAAAACGCCGGGCAAAAGACAGAGGAAGTAACTGCTGCTACGCCGGAAGATATTGAGACGCCGAAAGAAAAAACTGAAAACCGGGAAGAAGCAGCAATATCGGAAGAAGTAACAATATCGGAAGCAGCAACAACTTTTGAAACAGCGACTTCGGAGGAAACAATGACTTCGGAGGAGGAAAAAACAGAAACCCCGGAGGAAGCGGAGGTGATGAAAACCGATGCGTCAACCGAATCTTCTACAATGAAATATTTCATTGGAATTGTAGTGTTTGTAGTGCTGTTGTGTGCAGGAGCCATTGCTTATTTATATTCCCCGGAATTATTCGATAATCTGTCATCAGAACCTCCTGTTGAGAAAGTGGTTGATGTCGGAACTGACAAACCGGCAGATAATACAGCTTTGGCAGATAGTGTTGCCGTTAAAGATACTGTAACTGTCACTGAAGCAGATACAGATACAGCATCCGGAAGGCCGGTTACTGAACCTGTAACAAAGAAATCGGATGCGCCTGTTGTCGCCAGGCGACCAGATCCGGTTAATACCACGCCGGTATCTCAGACGCAAAAAACGACTGCTCAAACTCAAAAAACAACCGGAACCGCGTATATACCCGATTCTACCAGTTATACTATTGTGGGAACAGAGACCACCTATACGATTAAATCGGGAGAAACTTTAACAAAAGTAGCCCTCCGTTTTTATGGTACTAAGGTGCTTTATCCATATATCGTAAAGCATAATCCGGCTGTTATTAAGAATCCGAATAATGTACCCGCAGGTACAACGATAAAGATCCCGAAATTAAAAAAGAAGCAGTAAAAAATTACTGCTTCTTTTTTTGCTAAATACTAAACTCTATGAAAGTAGTTTAATCTAAAGGTTTCGCATAGTTTTTTAATAAAAATTAGTTGCTATGGTTAATTTATTCCCGTACTTTTGGAAGCGAAAAGATAATTACCGGCTTTCAACCGGGCTAAAATGAAAATTAAACATTAAAAATACATTGATTTATGGCTGAAACAATTGATATCCGCGAGCTGAATGAGCGGATTGAAAGACAAAGTGCTTTCGTTACCAATCTTACTACGGGCATGGACCAGGTTATTGTAGGACAAAAGCATCTGGTAGAGTCGTTGTTAATTGGTCTGTTGTCCGACGGACATGTGCTGCTGGAAGGTGTGCCGGGTTTGGCAAAAACATTAGCTATCAAAACGTTGGCTTCATTGATCGACGCGCAGTACAGCCGTATTCAGTTTACGCCGGACTTGTTGCCGGCCGACGTTATCGGTACAATGGTTTACAGTCAGAAAGATGAGACTTTCCAAGTGAAGCGAGGTCCGGTATTTGCTAATTTCGTATTGGCGGATGAAATAAATCGTGCTCCGGCCAAAGTCCAGAGTGCCCTGTTGGAAGCTATGCAGGAACGTCAGGTTACAATAGGCAAGGAGACCTTCAAGTTGCCCGAACCATTCTTGGTGCTTGCTACCCAGAACCCTATTGAGCAGGAAGGTACATATCCGCTGCCCGAAGCACAGGTGGACCGTTTTATGCTGAAAGTTGTCATCGACTATCCGAAACTGGAAGAGGAGAAATTGATTATACGTCAGAATATAAACGGAGATAAGCTGAATGTGAAGCCTATTTTGAAAGCTGATGAGATCATCGAAGCTCGTAAAGTTGTGCGTCAGGTATATCTGGATGAGAAAATTGAGAAATACATTGTCGATATTGTATTTGCAACCCGCTATCCGGAGAAATACGATCTGAAGGAACTGAAGGATATGATTGGATTTGGTGGCTCACCTCGTGCTTCCATCAATTTGGCGTTGGCAGCTCGCAGTTATGCTTTCATCAAGCGTCGTGGCTACGTTATTCCTGAAGACGTACGTGCTGTGGCACATGATGTATTGCGCCATCGTATCGGCTTGACTTATGAGGCAGAAGCAAGCAATATGACTTCTGACGAAATTGTCAGCAAGATTTTGAATAAAGTTGAAGTGCCCTAATGTGTAAATAAATATCGTAGCCGTAAGGTTGATGTTGAAAGAGCGCTCCTGTTCTTTTACTAAAACGGGGGAAAAGATTTAGTATATCCTTACCGATGTTTTAGTAAAAAGGAAAGAAAGATTTAGTAAAAGACGTATGTCATATACTAAGTTGTTGTTTACTAAATATTTATGTGTTACTGAATGGAAACCACTGATTTGTTAAAAAAAGTCCGTCAAATTGAGATAAAAACGCGCGGATTATCCAATAATATCTTTGCAGGCCAATATCATTCGGCTTTTAAAGGCAGGGGTATGGCTTTTTCCGAAGTGCGTGAATATCAGTTTGGTGACGATATACGCGACATAGACTGGAATGTGACGGCGCGCTTCCACAAACCATTTGTGAAGGTGTTTGAAGAAGAGCGTGAGTTGACTGTTATGTTGCTGGTAGATGTTTCCGGTAGTTTGGAGTTCGGTACGGTGAAGCAGATGAAAAAGGATATGGTGACAGAAATAGCTGCCACATTAGCTTTTTCTGCCATTCAGAACAACGATAAGATCGGTGTCATCTTCTTTTCAGACCGGATAGAAAAGTTTATTCCGCCTAAGAAAGGGCGTAAACACATTTTATATATCATTCGAGAGTTGCTTGATTTTCATCCGGAAAGCCGGCGGACAAACATTCGCCTTGGACTGGAGTATCTTACGAATGTGATGAAGCGCCGCTGCACTGCTTTTGTTTTATCAGACTTTATTGACCGGGAGAACTTTAAGAATGCCATGACTATTGCCAATCGCAAGCATGATGTTGTGGCTATTCAGGTCTATGACCGTCGTGTAGAGGAATTGCCTGCCGTAGGACTGATGAAAATAAAAGATGCGGAAACAGGGCATGAACAGTGGATTGATACTTCTTCACGTGCTGTACGCCGCGCTCACCATGATTGGTGGGTGAACAAACAGGCGGAACTGAATGAAACATTTACCAAAAGCAATGTCGATAATGTGTCGGTACGTACAGACCAGGACTATGTTAAGGCATTGATGAATTTGTTTGCGAAACGAAATTAATCGGAAAATGAAAAGACATATATTTCTGATAACACTGTTGGCAGTCTTGACGGGTAGGATAGCAGCCCAGTCGGTGACGGTGGATGCTACGATTGACTCTTTGCAGATCCTCATTGGAGAGCAAGCCAAAATCAAGCTCCAAGTGGCATTGGATGCTGATAAGCGTGCTATTTTTCCCGCCTATGCCGATACTTTGGTGCGTGGAGTGGAAATAATCGATATAGCCAAGCCGGATACGCAAATGCTGAATGATGGCAGACGTTCGTTGATAACGCAGGAGTATACCGTAACTTCATTTGATTCGGCATTATACTATCTGCCACCGATGGAGGTGCTTGTCGATAATAAGGCATACCGTTCCAAGGCTTTGGCATTGAAAGTATATTCAATGCCGGTAGACACGTTGCATCCCGACCAGTTCTTTGGCCCGAAGCCCGTAATGAAAGCTCCCTTTGCATGGGAGGATTGGTATATGGCCATCGCTTGTGCTGTGCTGTTTGCGCCCTTCTTGTTGCTGCTTATCTACCTTGTGAAACGTATTCGTGATAATAAGCCGATTATTCGCAAGGTGAAAGTGGAGCCCAAATTGCCGCCTCATCAATTGGCTATGCAGGAAATAGAGCGCATTAAGAGTGAGAAGGTTTGGCAGAAAGGACAGTCGAAGGAATATTATACGGAACTGACGGATGCCATTCGTACTTATATAAAGAATCGTTTCGGCTTCAATGCATTGGAGATGACGTCTTCTGAAATTATTGATAAGTTGCTGCAAATGAATGATAAAGATGCTATCTCTGATTTGCGTTCCTTGTTTCAGACGGCGGATTTAGTGAAGTTTGCCAAGCATAGTCCGCTGATGAATGAGAACGACGCTAATTTGATTAGCGCAATCGATTTTATCAATGAAACGAAAGAAAAGGAGGACGAGAATGTCAAACCGCAGCCCACTGAGATCACTATTATTGAGAAGCGGCCTTTGCGTACCAAGATATTGCTTGGCATAGGGATTGCGGCCTTAGCAGCGGCCCTTATCGGTTCGTTGATATATATCGGTTCGGAGTTATACAACTATTTTGCTTGATGAGCGGGTAGGAGGGAACTTCAGTCATAAATTGTAAATTGTAAAATTGTAAATATCATGGTTTTTGCCAATATTGAATATTTATTCTTACTGCTGTTGCTTATACCTTATATAGTATGGTATATCATGAAACGGAAGAATAGTGAAGCTACGCTTCAGATTTCGGACGCTCGTGTATATGCGCATACCCCGAAAAGTTATAAGAACTATTTGCTGCATGTACCGTTTGCATTGCGAATAATTGCTTTGGCATTGGTTATTCTTATTTTGGCCCGGCCTCAAACAACCAATAGTTGGCAGAATAGCGAAATAGAAGGTATTGATATAATGCTTGCCATAGACGTTTCTACCAGTATGTTGGCCGAAGATTTGAAGCCTAACCGGCTGGAAGCGGCAAAGGATGTGGCGGCGGAGTTTATCAATGGACGACCGAATGATAATATCGGTATCACGCTGTTTGCCGGAGAGAGTTTTACGCAATGCCCGCTGACAGTAGATCATGCCGTTCTTCTGAATTTGATAAAGGACGTAAAGTGCGGACTTATTGAGGACGGTACAGCGGTGGGAATGGGCATCGCCAACGCGGTTACCCGGTTGAAAGACAGCAAGGCCAAATCAAAAGTTATCATTCTGCTGACGGATGGTACGAACAACAAAGGAGATATTTCTCCATTGACGGCTGCCGAGATTGCAAAAAGTTTCGGTATTCGTGTCTATACCATCGGTGTGGGTACTAACGGTATGGCGCCATATCCGTATCCGGTAGGCGGGACAGTGCAATACGTCAATATGCCGGTTGAGATAGACGAGAAGACTTTGACACAAATTGCCGGGACAACAGACGGCAATTATTTTCGTGCTACGAGTAATTCGAAGCTGAAAGAGGTATATGAAGAAATTGACAAACTGGAGAAAACGAAACTGAGTGTGAAAGAATACAGTAAGCGTCAGGAGGAATACCGCTGGTTTGCACTGGCTGCTTTCTTCTGCGTACTGCTGGAAGTCCTGTTGCGCAATTCGATATTGAAGAAAATACCGTAAGGAAGTTTGTGATTTTTTTATGGATGTGCTTTATGTCGTGCACAGATTAATATGAATAGTAAATCGTAAAATAGTAAATAAGAAGATGTTTCGATTTGAAGAACCTGCATATTTGTCCTTGTTGCTGTTGCTGCCTTTATTGGCAGCCTTTTACTTGTATTCCAATTATCGGAGACGAAGGAATATTCGTAAGTTCGGTGATCCGGTGCTGATGGCGCAATTAATGCCGGATGTGTCCAAGTACCGTCCGGATGTGAAGTTTTGGATGGTATTTGCCGCTATCGGATTGTTTGCAGTGCTGCTGGCTCGTCCCCAATTCGGCTCTAAACTGGAGACTGTGAAACGTCAGGGAGTGGAAGTGATGATTGCGCTGGATATCTCAAACTCAATGTTGGCGCAAGATGTACAGCCCAGCCGCTTGCAGAAAGCAAAAAGATTGGTGGCACAGCTGGTGGACAAAATGGAAAATGACAAGGTAGGTATGATTGTTTTTGCGGGTGACGCTTTTACACAGCTTCCTATTACCAGTGATTATATATCGGCCAAGATGTTTTTGGAATCTATCGACCCTTCATTGATTTCTAAACAAGGTACGGCTATTGGAGCAGCCATTAATTTAGCTTCCCGCAGCTTTACTCCGCAAGAAGGCGTAGGACGTGCGATCATTGTCATAACAGATGGTGAAAATCACGAAGGTGGCGCGGTAGAAGCCGCTAAGGCTGCTGCCGAGAAGGGCATTCAGGTGAATGTACTCGGTGTGGGTATGCCCGAAGGAGCACCTATTCCGGCAGAAGGAACCAATGATTATCGTCGCGATCGTGACGGAAATGTTATTGTGACCCGTTTGAACGAGCAAATGTGTCAGGAGATCGCCAAATCCGGTAACGGCATATATGTGCGTGTAGATAATACGAATGGTGCCCAGAAGGCAATCAGTCAGGAAATCAATAAGATGGCGAAAGCCGACGTAGAAACGCAAGTATATACAGAATTCAATGAGCAATTCCAGGCTGTGGCGTGGATCATCTTATTGTTGCTGTTGGCAGAGATGCTGATATTGGAACGCAAGAACCCTCTGTTCCGTAATATTCATTTGTTTTCTAATAAGGAATGATGCGTATGTTACAGAAAAAATATATAGGATTGGCTTTATTGCTGTTGGCGGCAGCTACGTCTTTCGCCCAAAAAGCCGAACGTGATTTTATCCGTAAGGGAAACCGCTTTTTTAATGATAGTGTATATGTCAATGCAGAAGTGAATTATCGCAAGGCATTGGAGGTAAATCCTCAGTCCACCGTTTCTATGTTTAACCTTGGAAATACGTTGGCACAGCAGAATAAGTTGCAGGAAGCTATGGAACAATATGTTGCAGCCACAAAGATAGAAAAAGACAAGGATGATTTAGCGCAGATTTATCATAATATGGGAGTGATTTTTCAGTCACAGAAAGATTATGCTAAGGCGGTAGAAGCATACAAACAGTCGCTGCGCAATAATCCAAAGGATGATGAAACGCGTTATAACTTAGCTTTGGCTCAGAAAATGCTGAAAGACCAACAGCAGGATCAACAAAATCAGGATCAAAATCAACAACAGCAGAAGCAAGACCAACAGGAAGACAAAAAGGACCAGAATAAAGATCAACAGCAGAATAAAGAACAGCAACAACCACCTCAACCGCAAAAGAAGGATAACGAGATGTCTAAAGAGAATGCCGAACAGCTTTTGAATTCTGTTATGCAGGATGAAAAGGATGTGCAGGATAAGGTAAAGAAGCAACAGGTTATCCAGGGTGGACGTTTGGAAAAAGATTGGTAACAAACATAATTAGGAAATAATATATGAGAAAAATAGTTTTCTTATGGATAGCACTGATAATGGTCAGTTTGCATGCCTTTGCCGATGAAAAGGTATCGTTTACTGCATCTGCCCCCGATGCTGTAGCGGTGGGTGATCAGTTCAGGCTGTCGTATACAGTGACTACACAGAAAGTGAGAGATTTTCGGGTTCCTTCCATAAAAGGATTCGATGTACTTATGGGACCCAGCCGTTCACAACAGAAAAGTGTGCAGATTATTAATGGAGAAACGACCTCTACCAGCAGCATAACGTTTACATACATCTTGATGGCTACAAAGGAAGGCAGTTTTACTCTTCCCGGAGCTACCATAACTGCTGACGGTAACCAGATGGTTTCCAATGCTGTACATATAAATGTGCTTCCGGCAGACCAAGCAAATGGAGCGTCCTCCGGAAATAGTGGAAGACAAGGCGGAGCGGCAAGTCGTGCTTCATCGGGAACGTCAGTGTCAAATAGTGATCTATTTATTACTGCCACAGCCAGTAAGACTACTTTATATGAGCAAGAGGCTTTCTTGTTGACATATAAGATATATACTTTAGTTGATTTACGGGGTTTTGACAATGTCAAACTACCTGATTTCAAGGGATTCCATTCGCAAGAGGTGGAACTTCCCAATGACCGTAAATGGAGTCTTGAACACTACAAAGGAAGAAACTATCAGACAACCGTATACCGTCAATTTGTGCTCTTTCCACAACAATCGGGTAAATTAACGATTGATGCGGCCCGTTTTGATGCGTCTATCGCTAAGGCTACTCAGGTGGCCGATCCGTTTGAAGCTTTCTTTAATGGCGGAAATAATTATGTGGAAGTAAAGAAAACATTGGCAACTCCCCAGTTGACAGTTGACGTAAAAGAACTGCCGGCAGGAAAGCCCGCAGGATTCTCTGGCGGAGTGGGAGAGTTCAGTATTTCTTCATCCATAAACAGTACGAACGTTAAAACAAACGATGCTGTTACAGTGAAACTTGTCATTTCCGGAACAGGCAACTTGAAGTTGATTTCCACTCCGGAAGTTAAGTTCCCTGAAGATTTTGAAGTTTATGATCCAAAGGTAGATAATAAGTTCCGTTTGACGAGTGCCGGACTTTCCGGTAGTCAGGTAATTGAATATCTTGCTATTCCTCGTAATGCCGGCACCTATAAGATTCCTGCTGTGGAGTTCAGCTATTTTGATATCAAATCTCGTACGTATAAGACTTTGACCACTGAAGGCTATGAACTTCACGTTGAAAAGGGAAGTGGTAATGCGGCACAAACCATTGCTAACTTTACTAATAAGGAGGATTTAAAGGTGTTGAATGAGGATATTCGTTATATTAAGCAAAATGACGTCACTCTTTCTCGGAAGGGCGATTTCTTCTTTGGCTCTCTGCTATGCTGGTTATTCTATATTGTGCCTGGAGTTGTATTCATCTTGTTCTTTATCATTTATCGTAAACAAATAGCAGCCAATGCCAATGTTGCTAAAATGCGTACGAAGAAAGCAAATAAAGTTGCTGTGAAACGTATGAAAATGGCTGGTAGACTATTGGCCGATGGTAAGAAAGATGCATTTTATGATGAAGTGTTGAAAGCGCTTTGGGGATATATTAGTGACAAATTGAATATCCCGGTTTCACGCTTGTCTAAAGATAATGTTGAAGGAGAACTTCGTAATTACGGTGTGGATGATGCACTGATAAAAGAGTTCCTTGATGCATTGAATAATTGTGAGTTCGCTCGTTTTGCTCCTGGGGATGATAACCAGGCTATGGATAAAGTTTATTCAGATTCTTTGGAGGTTATCAGCAAAATGGAAAGCTCTATAAAACATTAATTGGGAGGACACTATGATGAAGAAAATAATATCCTTAACATTTGGATTGCTGATGACAATGGCTGCTTGGGGACAAAGTTCTGCAGCAGTAGATACTTTGACTCCTGCGCAAGATTCAGTCTCTATCGGTTCACATACGGAATTCGCAGCAGCTAAGATCTCAGATGATAATGTGACTAAAGCAGAGGGTGATAGTGCATATATGCGAAATGATTATGCTTCTGCCATTCAAATTTATGAGAGTCTATTAAAGAAAGGGGAAGCGGCAGAAATCTATTATAATTTAGGTAATAGTTATTACAAAGCCGATGATATAGCCAAAGCAATTCTAAATTATGAACGTGCTTTGTTATTGCAACCTGGCAATGCGGATATTCGTGCTAATTTAGAGATTGCGCGTTCTAAAACGATAGATAAAGTAGTCTCGGTGCCTGATATCTTTTTTGTAGCCTGGGTGAAGTCTTTGATAAATTGTTTAAGTGTAGATGCATGGGCTAAGTTAGGAATCGTATTCTTTATTCTTTTACTTATATCATTTTCTCTTTTTTTCCTTTCCAAACAGATTGTGTGGAAGAAGAGTGGATTTATAGCCGGAATTGCATTTTTGTTTCTTGTTGCCTTGAGTAACATCTTTGCTTCAGAACAAAAAAGCGAATTGATGAATAGAAATAAAGCTATTATTTTATCTCCCAGTGTTACAGTACGAAGTACTCCCAGTGAAAGTGGCACCAGTTTGTTTATTCTGCATGAGGGGCATAAAATAGAGGTTAAGGATAATTCTATGCGCGAATGGAAAGAAATTCGTCTGGAAGATGGTAAAGTAGGATGGGTTCCTACTTCTGCAATAGAAGTGATTTAGAGATAGTTTATTGCCGAATAGTAAAGCCCGCATGGGATATAAAAGGTGTTTTTCCTGTTTATATTTCATACGGGCTTTTGAGGTATTTATAGAATGTTAAACATATAACAGAAAAATACAAGTAAATAGTTTGTTTTATCTTTTTTTTTCCTTAAGTTTATAGCGTGATAAAACAATATCCAAAGTATTAACCATTAAATTTATGAATATGAGAACGATAACATTTAATGAACTCCGTAAGATCAAAGACTCATTACCCAGCGGTAGTATGCATAGAATAGCCGATGAACTCGGACTTAACGTTGACACAGTAAGAAACTTTTTTGGTGGCCACAACTTTAAGGAAGGCAAGAGTGTTGGGATTCATTTGGAACCAGGTCCTGATGGTGGTTTAGTAATGATTGATGATACTACAGTCCTGGATCGGGCTTTGAAGATTTTAGATGAGATTGCAGGCGAAGCTGTAGAACCCGTTCGGGCTTAAGAAAAATTAAAAAGAATCCCAATTGCTGAGAAACAATTGGGATTTCTTGTTTGTTTTTATAAACAATCTAATTGGATAACTTATGGAAGATAAATTAGTAACATTAGCTATTCTGACGTATGCAAAGGCACAGATACTGAAGAATGTTCTTGAAAATGAGGGCATTGAAACTTATATTCATAATGTGAATCAAATACAGCCGGTCGTATCCTCCGGTGTGCGTGTTCGTATTAAAGAAAGTGATTTACCGCATGCTTTGAAAATTACTGAAAGTTCAGCATGGCTGTCTGAAGAGGTGGTAGGAGGAAAGGCTCCAAAAATAGAGAAGGGGAGTAATAAAGTTGTGATTCCTGTTGATTTTTCAAATTATTCATTGAAAGCGTGTGAGTTTGGCTTCAATTTTGCAAAAAACATAGATGCTGAAGTTGTTTTACTCCATGTTTATTTTACACCTATTTATGCTACGTCATTACCATATGGTGATGTTTTTAACTATCAGTTGAGCGATGAAGAAAATGTAAGAAGTATATTACAAAAAGTTCATGCAGATTTAAATGTTTTGTCTGATAAGGTAAAAGTCAAAGTCGCTTCTGGGGAGTTTCCTGATGTAAAATATGTTTGTGTGTTGAGAGAAGGTATTCCGGAAGAAGAAATATTACGTTATGCCAAAGAATATCGTCCGGTGATCATTATAATGGGAACACGTGGTAAAAATCAAAAGGATATTGATTTAATTGGCAGTGTGACAGCTGAGGTCATTGAACGTAGTCGTGTGCCCGTTCTGGCTATTCCTGAAAATACGCCATTCAAACAATTTAGTGAAGTGAAGCGTGTGGCGTTTATTACAAATTTTGATCAACGGGATTTAATCGCCTTTGATTCACTAATTAATAGTTTGAAACCATTCCATTTTTCTATATCTCTAATTCATCTTACTGATGTAAGCAACACTTGGAATGAGATTAAATTAGGTGGTATTAAAGAGTATTTCCAAAAACAATATCCACAATTAGAGATTTATTATGATGTAGTAAAGAATGATGATTTATTGAATAGCTTAGATAATTATATTAAAACCAATCATATAGGTATTATTGCATTGACATCATATAAGAGAAATATATTTTCTCGTTTATTCAATCCTGGAATTGCGAGAAAGATGATATTTCATTCTGATACACCATTACTGGTAATTTGTGGGCGTTCTAATTGATTTCTATTTGCTTTGATTATAGGAGGAATTATAATTCTACAATATCATGATTATGTTTAATATAAGATGCGTAATAATTATTTAATTAGCCTCTATCATAGAAAACATAATATTATAAAAATGGCTGTTTCATACAAGAACAGCCATTTTTATAATATTTGCGATTATTGCATTAACTTCTCTATCGCATCAAATTCAGGACCCATTTGCAGATTGTAGTAAACTCGATACAATCCATTTAACCACAAATCTTTTTGGTCAGGTTTCAATTCTTTTGCTTTTTCATAATTAGGTCTTGCCTTTTCATAAAAAGCTTTTAATGTAGCCTGATCATCTTTATATTTAGGATTATTGACATCAGTAGTTGCTTTTTCTGAGAAATCCTGTGCCTGTAAACAGTAAATCAGACCTAAGTTTGAATATGCTTCTGCATAGTTAGGATCAACTTCAATAGTCTTTTTATAGAATTCAATGGCCTTATCATAATCTTTCATATTATGATAGAGATACCCTTTCACATATAAATAGAATGTGTTGTTAGGATCCTTAGCCAGCATGTCGTCTGCAAATTGCATTGCTTCATCAAACTTATTGCTATTGCTATAATAATCAATCAGATGACCAAAAAAGAATGAATGTTCCGGATATTTTTGAATGCCATCTTTTAAAGAAGCAATCCATTTAATAGTATCGCCTTGAGCTTTTAATGCTGTAGAAATGAATTCCATGGCATACTTCCCTACCTCCTTGTCTTCTTTTGCATATGGAGCATATTTCAAGACATTAGGATAATCTTCCATTTTGGCAGCGGCTAAACTTGCATAATAAGCAATTTGAGGTAATACAGTATCTGTTTGAAGCAGATTTTCCTTTTCAAACATTGGATTGGCAGCAATATCTACATAAGTTGCAAAAAAATCAAGAGCTTCTTTATTCTTATCCAAATTGAAATATTGAATACCGCCATTAATCAAATTAGGACGTGCTGCTAATATAGCGGCGCTATTTGATTTTCTGTATTTATTCTTGATTTTACCTTTTTCATTGGGTATTTGTGCAAGTTCGTCACACTTAAAGTAATATTTACACATGTTCAGTGCGCTATTATATACTTTAAGAGTGTCATAAGGCTTTCTCAAATATGCATTTTCCATTTCTTTTTCATTGATTCTTTTTTGAATAAAGCCTGCTACGTCCCATGTTTCGGCATTGTCCTTCGTTTCAGTGTTGGTCAAAGCTCCGTTGATAAGTTTCTCTGCTTGGTCAAAGTCTGGTTTTACTTCGTTAGCAATGCTCTTAGCTTCTTTTACGCTTTTTTCTTGAGCGAAAGTGAAGCCTACTGCAAGTAGTAAGACCATTGAAAATAGTACTCTTTTCATGATTGTAGAAAATTTTAAATTAATATTATGTCTATTCTTCATTTTCATTATTTACTTCATTCTGAGGAGTTTCTGAAATATTTTCATCTTCTTCTGTGATGATATCCTCTTCGGTTTCTGAAGTCACTTTACATACAGAACCAATTTCATCATTACGTTTCTCAAGATTAATCAGTCGTACTCCTTGTGTGGCACGTCCCATAATACGAACATCGGCAACTTTCAGACGAATGGTAATTCCGGATTTATTGATGATCATTAAATCATTTTCATCTGTAACAGACTTGATGGTCACCAATTTGCCAGTTTTATCAGTTATATTCATGGTTTTTACACCTTTACCGCCTCGGTTTGTTTTGCGATAATCTTCAATGTCAGAACGTTTACCATATCCTTGTTCTGATACCACCATAATTGTTTCAGCTTCAGGATCTTTGATACAGATCATTCCAACTACTTCATCTTGTCCGTCTTCATCAAGTGTCATACCACGTACGCCGGTAGCTGTACGTCCCATTACACGTACGGCATTCTCGTGGAAACGAATAGCGCGTCCGTTGCGATTGGCGATGATAATTTCATTATTACCATTAGTCATACGTACTTCGATAACACGATCATCTTCACGAATAGTAATGGCATTGACACCATTTTGACGAGGACGAGAATATTGTTCAAGTAATGTTTTCTTAATAACGCCATTCTTGGTACAGAACAATACGTAATGACTATTGATGAAGTCTTGGTCATTCAAGTTTTTCACGCGTAGATATGCATTTACAGCATCGTCAGAATCAATATTCAATAGATTCTGAATGGCACGCCCTTTAGAATTCTTTGTACCTTCAGGTATCTCATACACTTTTAGCCAATAACACTTACCTTTCTGCGTGAAGAACATCATGGTATTGTGCATTGTTGCGGGATAGATATGTTCCACAAAGTCTTCATCGCGTGTTTCTGTTCCCTTAGAGCCTACTCCGCCTCGATTTTGAGCTCGGAACTCGCTTAATGGAGTACGTTTGATATATCCCATATGAGAAATGGTAATAATCATTTCGTCGTCTGCATAGAAATCTTCCGGATTGAATTCTTCAGATGAATAAACAATTTCAGAGCGACGCTCGTCACCATATTTATCTTTGATCTCGATTAATTCGTCTTTGATAACTTTACGGCAAAGTTCATCGTTGACAAGGATTTCTTCCAAATAGGCAATCTGTTTTTGGATTTCTTCATACTCGGCATGAAGTTGGTCTTGCATAAGGCCGGTCAATTGGCGCAGACGCATTTCTACAATGGCACGTGATTGAATTTCTGTCAGTTCGAAACGTTCCATCAAACCGCTGATCGCATCATTCGGAGTCTTTGCTGCACGAATAATTTTGATTACTTCATCAATATTGTCTGATGCGATAATCAAACCTTCTAAGATATGAGCACGCTCTTTAGCTTTACGTAAATCATATTGAGTGCGGCGAATAACCACGTCATGGCGATGTTCTACGAAGTATTTAATAAGCTCTTTCAGGTTCAATAAACGAGGACGACCATGTACTAGCGCCACATTGTTTACACCAAAAGAAGTCTGTAATAATGTCATCTTATAGAGCTTATTCAGCACTACACTGGCGTTGGCGTCCCGTTTCACATCGATGACAATACGCATACCTTCGCGGTCAGACTCATCATTAGCATTAGAAATGCCTTCTATCCTCTTTTCATTGGCTAAATCGGCAATAGATTTGATTAATTCGGCTTTATTGACTCCGTAAGGAATTTCAGTAACGATAATCTTGTCATGGGTAGAGGTTGTCTCTATTTCTGCTTTGGCGCGCATTACGACACGTCCACGACCAGTTAGATACGCCTCGCGTACGCCACTCATACCATAAATATATCCTCCTGTCGGGAAATCAGGAGCCTTGACATAAGTCATTAAGGACTCAATATCAATATCATTATTATCGATATATGCAATGCAGGCATCTATCACTTCAGATAGATTATGGGTTGGCATATTTGTGGCCATACCTACGGCAATACCAGAAGCTCCATTTACAAGGAGATTTGGGATACGGGTAGGCATCACAGTTGGCTCCAATAATGAGTCATCGAAGTTGGTTTGCATATCAACAGTTTCTTTATCAAGATCCTGCATCATTTCTTCCCCAATCTTCTGCAAACGACATTCTGTATAACGCATGGCGGCAGCACTGTCTCCGTCCACAGAGCCATAGTTACCCTGTCCGTCTACAAGCATGTAGCGCATAGCCCAAGGCTGAGCCATACGAACGAGAGCACCATATACGGAAGAGTCACCATGTGGGTGATATTTACCTAATACCTCACCAACAACTCTGGCAGATTTTTTATAGGGTTTATCCGACGTATTTCCCAGTCCCATCATACCGAAAAGGATTCTTCGGTGAACAGGTTTAAAACCATCTCTAACATCAGGAAGGGCACGCGAAACAATGACCGACATAGAGTAGTCAATGTACGAAGACTTCATTTCCTCCTCGATGTTAATCTTTATAATTCTGTCTTGTTCAAGCATTTAAAAAGATTATTAATTATACATTTTGGGGTTTGTGAAAAACCACGCTAAAGTACTGCTTTTTTACGATATACAAAAGTTTTCCTTCATAAACTTTGTTGCCGGCCACATTCTTACAGAGATTCCCTCTATATAGGATCATGATAGAGTTCACCTGTAAACAAGGGAGGATTGGAAATAGATGAATTGTGCGTTATTATATATAAGGTGTAGGAGAAAAACGGGAATAACATTATGATTTGTGGCACAGGATTTGTACATTATTAATTCAGTTTGTGATACGCAATATAAAGAAATGCGTATCTTTGTAATAGAAAAACCTTTAATTGAGGAGATTAAAATTATATGAACAATCAATTTTCACAAAGAGTTTCTGATATAATAACTTATAGCAAGGAAGAAGCTAATAGGTTGAGAAATAGATATATCGGTCCTGAACATCTCCTACTTGGTATGTTGCGTGACGGCGGTGGAAAGGCTATCGAAATATTGATGAGACTCGATATAGACTTGAAAAAGGTGAAGAAGCGTATCGAAAGTTTTTTGAGAGAGGCTGAAGATGACACCCTATTACCGGATGCAGATGTTCCATTGTCTCCAATGGCTGCTAAGATATTGAAAATGTGTATTTTGGAAGCACGTATCTTGAAAAGTGCAACTGCCGATACTGAGCATGTATTATTGGCTATATTGAAAGATGGAGATAATTTGGCTGCTACTGTCCTGGAAGAAAATCGTGTAAACTATCAGTTTGTATTCGAGCAGCTTACAATGCAATCTACTAATCCGAATGCAGGAATGGGATTTCAGGAAGAAGATGAAGAGGATGAAGAAGACATGAATATGTCTCATTCTTCCCGTAGCGCAGGAATGGGAACGGCTTCTTCTGCACAAACAGCATCAAAGCAACCCTCTAATGATACTCCGGTATTGGATAATTTCGGTATGGATATGACTCGTGCAGCTGAGGAAGGTAAACTTGATCCTGTGGTTGGGCGTGAACGTGAAATAGAGCGCTTGGCGCAGATTTTGAGCCGTCGTAAGAAAAACAATCCAGTGCTGATTGGCGAACCGGGAGTTGGCAAATCGGCTATTGTAGAGGGACTGGCATTGCGTATTGTCCAAAAGAAGGTATCTCGTATCCTATTTGATAAACGGGTTGTTATGCTTGACATGGCTTCTGTTGTGGCTGGAACTAAATATCGCGGGCAATTTGAAGAGCGTATACGTTCTATTATTAATGAATTGCAGAAGAACCCGAATATAATTCTGTTTATAGATGAAATTCATACTATTGTAGGTGCTGGTGCCGCTGCAGGTTCTATGGATGCGGCTAATATGCTGAAACCGGCCTTGGCTCGTGGTGAAATACAATGCATCGGTGCTACAACTCTTGATGAATACAGAAAGAATATAGAGAAAGATGGAGCTTTGGAACGTCGTTTTCAAAAAGTGATTGTAGAGCCCACAACTCCGGAGGAAACCCTCCAAATATTAAAAAATATAAAAGAAAAGTATGAAGAGCATCATAATGTTGATTATACAGATGAAGCGTTGGAGGCATGTGTCAAGTTGTCAGACCGTTATGTAACTGATCGCAACTTTCCTGATAAAGCTATTGACGCTTTGGATGAAGCCGGTTCACGCGTGCATCTAATGAACATAAATGTTCCTAAAGAAATTGAGGAACAGGAAAAGCTAATAGAAGACGCACGTGTTTTGAAGGCTGAAGCGGTGAAATCTCAGAACTTTGAATTGGCTGCTAGTTATCGGGATAGAGAGAAAGAACTTTCTGTTCATTTGGATGAAATGAAAGCTGAATGGGAAGCGCGTCTCAAAGATGATCGCCAAACTGTTGGTGAGGAAGAAATAGCCAATGTAATTTCAATGATGTCTGGGGTACCGGTGCAGCGTATGGCTCAAGCGGAAGGTATCAAACTGGCTGGCATGAAAGAAGATTTGCAAGCCAAGGTTGTGGCACAAGACACTGCTATTGAAAAGCTTACCAAAGCAATATTGCGCAGTCGTGTAGGATTGAAAGACCCTAATCGTCCCATTGGTACATTTATGTTTCTTGGCCCTACCGGTGTAGGCAAAACACACTTGGCAAAACAGTTGGCTAAATACATGTTCGGTTCCAGCGATGCGTTGATACGTATCGATATGAGCGAGTATATGGAAAAATATACGGTGTCTCGTATGATTGGTGCGGCTCCGGGATATGTCGGTTATGAAGAAGGCGGACAGTTGACGGAGAAAGTACGCCGCAAACCTTATTCCATAGTGTTGCTTGATGAAATTGAGAAGGCGCATCCGGATGTTTTCAACATCTTGTTGCAGGTATTGGATGAAGGGCGTCTTACTGACAATTATGGCAGAACCATTGATTTCAAGAATACTGTGATTATTATGACCTCCAATATTGGAACCCGCCAATTGAAAGAATTCGGTCGTGGTGTGGGATTTGCGGCGCAAGCTCGTACGGATGATAACGAACATTCGCGTAGTGTGATTCAAAAGGCGTTGAATAAGACTTTTGCTCCTGAGTTCTTGAACCGTTTGGATGAAATCATAACGTTTGACCAGCTTTCACTGGATGCTATTACAAAAATTGTAGATATAGAGTTGAAAGGCTTGTATGGGCGTGTTGAAGCTATTGGCTATAAGATGGTTGTGGATGATGAAGCCAAAAGATTCCTTGCAACGAAAGGTTATGATGTACAGTTTGGTGCACGTCCGTTGAAACGGGCCATTCAGAATTATTTGGAAGATGGACTTTCGGAACTTATTATTTCGGCTGGGGTACAACCGGGTGATACGATTAACGTTTCTGTAAACAAGGAAAAAAATGAGTTGGATATAAATAAAGTGTAATAAAAAATAGAATAAAAAACAGTCAAAATGTCAGTTCTTGGGAACTGGCATTTTTTTTGTCTTCTGTTTGCGAAAGTAATAAAAATATAAATCTAAAAATATAAACTTAGTATGCAAAAAGGAAATATTGGGGTAACTACAGAAAACATTTTCCCCGTTATCAAAAAGTTTTTGTACAGTGATCATGAGATTTTCCTTCGTGAATTAGTATCTAATGCAGTTGACGCTACTCAGAAGCTTAAAACGCTGGCGTCTATTGGCGAATTTAAAGGTGAAGTCGGTGATTTGACAGTACGTGTGTCTTTGGGTAAGGATACGATTACCGTATCAGACCATGGAATTGGTTTAACGGCAGAAGAAATAGATAAATATATTAATCAGATTGCATTTTCGGGAGCGAATGATTTTTTGGAAAAATATAAGAATGACGCCAATGCTATTATCGGCCATTTCGGACTTGGTTTCTATTCGGCTTTCATGGTTGCCAAGAAAGTTGAATTAATTACCAAATCACATCAGGAAGGAGCTAAAGCTGTGAAATGGACTTGTGATGGTAGTCCCGAATTTACAATTGAAGATACAGAGAAAGCGGAACGCGGTACTGACATAGTTCTTTATATAGATGATGATTGTAAGGAATTCCTTGAAGAAACACGCATATCTTCTCTTTTGAAAAAATATTGTAGCTTCCTTCCTATTCCTGTTGCATTTGGCAAGAAAAAAGAGTGGAAAGACGGTAAGCAGGTTGAAACAGAGGAGGATAACATTATTAATGATGCAAATCCGTTGTGGACACTGAAACCCAGTGAATTAAAAGACGAGGATTATAAAAAGTTCTATCGTGACCTTTATCCGATGTCCGATGAACCGTTGTTTTGGATACATCTGAATGTGGATTACCCGTTCCATCTTACAGGTATATTGTACTTTCCAAAAGTAAAGAGCAACATAGAGTTGAACAAAAACAAAATACAGCTCTATTGCAATCAGGTGTATGTAACGGACTCCGTAGAGGGCATTGTTCCAGACTTTTTGACTTTGTTGCATGGAGTACTTGATTCGCCGGATATTCCACTGAATGTTTCTCGTTCCTATTTGCAAAGTGATTCTAATGTGAAGAAAATTTCTACATACATTACAAAGAAAGTATCCGATCGCTTGCAATCTATATTCAAGAACGATCGTAAACAGTTTGAGGAGAAATGGAATGATTTGAAAATCTTTATTAATTATGGAATGCTCACTCAAGAGGATTTCTATGATAGAGCAAAAGATTTTGCCCTTCTTACCGATACTGATAACAAACATTATACTTTTGAAGAGTATAAGACTTTGATAAAAGACAATCAGACTGACAAGGATGGTAACTTGATTTATCTGTATGCCAACAATAAAGATGAGCAATACAGCTATATTGAGGCGGCCAAGAATAAGGGCTATAACGTATTGTTGATGAATGGACAGCTTGACGTTGCTATGGTAAGTATGTTGGAGCAGAAATTTGAAAAAGTACGTTTTACTCGCGTAGACAGTGATGTCATTGATAACTTGATAGTTAAAGAAGACAAGAAAAACGATGTATTGGATGCCGGTAAGCAAGAGGCTCTCTCTGCTATTTTCAAGAGTCAACTGCCGCAAATCGAAAAAACAGAGTTTAGCATAATGGCGCAATCTTTGGGGGAAAATGCATCGCCGGTGATGATTACTCAAAGTGAGTATATGCGTCGTATGAAAGAAATGGCTAATATTCAGGCCGGAATGAGTTTTTATGGTGAAATGCCGGATATGTTTAACTTGGTATTGAATGCTGATCATAAGTTAGTCAAAGAGATTCTGGATGATGAAGATAGAGAATGTACAGCAGCTATTGCACCGGTTCAGAAAGAAATGGATGATATCAACAACCGTCGTAATGAACTGAAAAAGAAACAGGAAGGCAAAAAAGATGAAGAGATTTCTACAGTTGAAAAAGATGAAGTAGACAGCTTGGACAAGAAGTGGGAAGAACTGAAAGCACAGAAAGAAAGTCTGTTTGCCGACTATGCCGCCCATAATAAAGTTGTTCGTCAATTGATTGATTTGGCTTTGCTTCAAAACGGTATGTTGAAAGGTGAGGCTTTGAATAACTTTGTTAAAAGAAGCATTGATATGATTAAATAAGCCCCTTTAAATTTATTATATAGGGCATTACAGCTTATATGAGTTGTAATGCCCTTTTTTTTGTTTGTTTTTTCGTAATGATTATGTTTTTTTCCGTTGGATACGAGGTTTTTGGAAACTATTGTCTATATTTGGACATTGAATAAACTAGTATATTTCACTCGAAACTATATTCATGAAAAGATTTCTTTTGTTTTTGTCACTCTGCCTGTTCTTTCTGCCGTTTACGCAAGCTCAGAAAGTAGGACTTGTTTTGAGTGGCGGTGGTGCAAAAGGCATGACGCATATCGGTATTATTCGTGCTTTGGAAGAAAATAATATTCCTATCGATTACATTACCGGTACTTCTATGGGAGCTATTATTGGTTCGCTTTACGCTATGGGATATTCTCCTGATGATATGGAAGCATTGCTGCGCTCAGAAGACTTCAAACGTTGGTATTCGGGGCAAATAGAACCCGAATATGGGTATTACTTTAAGCAAAACCGACCTACTCCGGAGTTTTTCAATATTCGTTTCTCTTTTAAGGATTCGTTGCATATCAAGCCTCAGATACTTCCTACTAGTATGGTAAACCCTATTCAGATGAATTTGGTTTTTGTCGAGCTTTTTGCACGTGCTACAGCGGCATGTAATGGGGATTTTAATCATCTGTTTGTGCCTTTTCGTTGCATAGCTTCCGATGTGTATAACAAAAGGCCGTTGATTATGCGTAAGGGGGATTTAGGAGATGCGGTACGCGCTTCGATGAGCTTTCCGTTTGTATTCAAACCGATAGAAATTGATAGCGTTTTAGCTTATGACGGTGGAATTTATAATAATTTCCCGACCGACATCATGCGCGAAGATTTTCGGCCGGGAGTCATTATTGGTAGTGTGGTGGCTGCTAATCCCGGTAAGCCAAAAGAAAATGATTTGATGAGTCAGCTTGAGAACATGATTATGCAGAAAACGGACTATACTCTTCCGGATTCTTTGGGTATTGTTATGACATTTAAGTATGATGACGTAAGTCTTTTGGATTTTGATCGTTTGCAAGAATTGCACGATATCGGCTATAATCGGACTATCAGCCTGATGGATTCTATAAAAAGTCGTATACATCGGAGAACAAGTGCAGAGAATGTACGTTTAAGGCGTCTTGTATATCGAAGCAATTTACCTCAGTTCCGTTTTAGAGACATCTATATAGAAGGAGCTAATCCACAGCAGCAAGCCTATATTAAAAAAGAGTTCCATGATGAAGACCATGAGGTGTTTACATATGAAGATTTGAAGCGTGGTTATTTTCGCCTATTATCCGATAATATGATATCGGAGATTATCCCACATGCGGTTTATGATCCCAAAAACGACTTATATTCATTACATTTAAAGGTTAAAATGGAGGATAATTTCTCTGTACGAATGGGCGGAAGTGTTTCTACGACCAGTTCTAATCAGATTTATTTAGGACTGGGATATCAGAATCTGAACTATTATTCCAAAGAAATTACTCTTGACGGTCAGATTGGTAAGGTGTATAATAATGCGCAACTTATGGCTAAAATAGATCTTCCTACTCGTGTTCCGACCTCCTATCGCCTTATTGCTTCTTTGAGCACGTTCGATTATTACAAAAAGGATAAGCTTTTCTCTAAAAATGATAAACCTTCTTTTAATTCTAAAGATGAGCGTTTTGTGAAGTTGATGGTGGCTCTGCCTTTTTTAGCAAATAAGCGAGCCGAAATAAGTATCGGATATGGAAAGCTTCAGGATAATTATTTCCAATCCAATGTGATAAACTTTGATAAAGATCGTTCGGACAGGAGTACTTACAACCTTTTAGGAGGTGCTATAGGCTTTTATGGTAGTACATTGAATGCACGACAATATGCCACAAAAGGCTATTTTGAAAAATTGGTAGCACAGGTTTTTACCGGAAAAGAAAAGTTTATACCGGGAAATCCTACAGAAACAAGTTTCACAACTAAAGATCGGCAGTCTTGGTTACAAATATCTTATATGAAATATGCGTATCATACCATGACTCCAAAGTTTACTTTGGGGTGGATGGCGGAAATGCTATATTCATCGAAGAATTTTTCAGAGAATTATGCGGCAACTATGTTGCAGGCTGCAGATTTTTCTCCGACTCCCCATAGCAAGATAATGTATAATGAGGCATTCCGGGCCAATCAGTTTTTAGCGGCAGGTATCAAACCGATTTTTGTTTTCAATGACATGTTTCAAGTTCGTTCTGAACTTTATGGATTCATGCCTATATTTCCTATTAAAAAGAATGCTTTGAACAAGGCTTATTACGGAAAAGCGTTTTCCCGCTTTGAATATTTGGGAGAAATTTCAGTGATATGTCAATTACCATTCGGAGCGATATCAGCATATGTAAATCATTATAGTTCACCGAAAAAGGAATGGAATGTGGGGCTGACACTCGGTTGGCAATTGTTTAATTACCGATTCATTGAGTAATTTTCCTCAAAAAAAGTGTGCATATTGTTTGCTAATTTAGAAAAAGTACGTATCTTTGCACCCGTTAAACAAAAAGGCCGCGTAGCTCAACTGAATAGAGTAGCTGACTACGGATCAGCCGGTTACAGGT